>WNGF01000553.1_pt1 | contig 80043 bp, 72 predicted proteins | sample 5400641 | NCBI WGS metagenome assembly WNGF01 (sample SAMN13153371, study PRJNA577476) | soil metagenome | isolation source: 80 cm soil or saprolite under grassland replicate 2 | place: USA:California | collected 2016-06-15 | reverse complement strand
GAAGGCGGCCAGCCCCGGGAGCGTATCCGGGGAGCGCCCGCTCTTCACTTCGATGGCCACGACCGTGCGGCCTGCGCGGAGCACGAAATCCACCTCCCGGTTGCGTTCCCGCCAGTAGAACAGCTCGCACATCCCGACCGCCACCGCGTTGGCCAGATGCGCTCCCACGGCGGACTCGACCAGCCGTCCCCAGAACTCGCGGTCGGCCCGCGCCTCCGCCGGCGAGAGGCCGGAGAGTGCCGTGAGCAGCGCCGTGTTGAGCACCTGGAGCTTCGGGCTCGAACCACGCTGGCGCATCGCGTTGCCCGAATACTTCGGTATGCCGGTGAGCATGCCAGCCCCGGCGAGCAGGTCGAGATAGTGGGCGAGCGTCGTGGTGTTGCCCGCGTCGTGGAGCTGGCCCAGCATCTTCGTGTATGAGAGCACCTGTCCCGAATAGCGGCAGCCCAGCTCGAAGAGTCGCCGGAGCAATGCCGGCTTGTCCACGCGCGTGAGCAGCAGCACGTCGCGCGCGATGGTCGTCTCCACCAGGGAATCCAGCAGGTAGCGACGCCAGCGCGGCGGGTCTGCCGCGAGCGGCGCGGCGCCCGGATATCCACCGAAGTAGAGATACTGTTCCAGCGAGAAGCCGAACGCCTCCCGCATCTCGGCGAGCGACCAGTGCGGTAGCGCGAGGATTTCGAAGCGCCCGGTGAGGCTCTCGGAAAGGCCGCGCTGCATGAGCCACGGCGCCGAGCCGAGCAGGATCACTCGGAGTGGCACGCGCGCGCGGCTATCCTCGTCCCAGAGCCCCTTCACCGTCTCCGACCAATCCGGGATTTTCTGCGCCTCGTCGAGCGCGAGCACCGCACCCTGCTTGCCGGTGGCTGCGAGGCGCGCGCGCTCCCACTGAGCGGTGAGCCAGGCTGCGTCGCGCAACGCCGGCTCGTCGGCAGAGACGAAGACGCTGGGCAGCTTGGAGTCGGCCAGGACCTGCTGCACCAAGGTCGTCTTGCCCACCTGGCGCGGTCCGGCGACCACCTGCAGGAAGCGGCGTGGCTCTCCAAGCCGGGCGGTCAGTATGGCCGCGTAGGAACGTTTGAAGGTTGCGGCAGGCACGGTGCTCATCTCTTTGAGTATTTTTACTCAGGTCAGTGAGTAGGTCAAGCAGCGATCAGGAAAATGAAGACCGTCCAAATGACGCCCCCGAAAATCGCGACGAACCCACTTGGCCGTGGGCCGTGTCTCACTCACAGAACCCAGGGTCGGCCGGGATGGGAGCGCGGGGCTCCTCGCGGCCGACCGACACGGCCGCGGCGCATCGCGTGAGCGGCGACACAGCGACCCCTGAGGAGGAGTGGCTCTACATGACGGCCCGCACCTCCGTCTACCGCGTGGGCGTTCCGGGAATCCGTCCATGAACGACCCAGACCGGCGCGACGAGTCGACACGGCGCCGCGACAGGAGGATGGCCATGGCCGTGGTCATCCTCACCGCCGTCGGGATCCTCGCCGCCCAGGGCCGCGCGGCGGTGTACGGGAGGTCCGATTCTCCCGCGCCGGTGGGTCGGATCGTGCGGCTGGATGCGCGTTTCGATCGGCTCGTGCCCCGGGGCGCCGCCCTGGAGAAGGTCGCCGACGGCTTCACCGGAGTCGGGGGTCCGGCGTGGGATCGATCGCGCGGCTCCCTGCTGTTCTCGGATATCCCAAAGAATTCCGTCTTCGAATGGCGGGACGGGATCGGGGTCCGGCTGGCCGTGAAGCCGAGTGGCCACACGGGCTCCGCCCCGTTTCAAGGCCGGGAGCCGGGTTCAAACGGTCTGGCGTTCGATCCCGAGGGCCGGCTCGTTCTATGCGAGCACGGGGACCGTCGGATCGCCCGCCTGGAGGCCGACGGCCGGAAGATCACCCTGGCCGATCGGTATCACGGGAAGCGTCTGAACAGCCCGAACGACCTGGTCTTCAAGTCCGACGGCGACCTCTACTTCACCGACCCGCCATTCGGTCTGCCCAAGGCCTTCGACGACCCGCAGAAGGAGCTGGCCTTCAGCGGAGTCTATCGGCTCACCCCGAAGGGCCAGCTCACGCTCCTCACCCGGGACCTCAAGGCGCCTAACGGCATCGCGTTTGCGCCGTCAGAGAGGGTCCTGTACGTGAGCAATGCGGACCGCACCCACGCCGTCTGGATGGCCTACGACGTCAGACCCGACGGGACACTCGCCGGCGGCCGGATCTTCTTCGATGCCACCGCCTGGACCAAGACGAAGAAAGGGGCCCCCGACGGGATGAAGGTGGACGGGGAGGGACACCTCTTCGCGGCCGGGCCGGGCGGCGTTCATGTCTTCGCGCCCGATGCCACGCATCTCGGCAGTCTCGAGCTGGACGTGGCGCCCTCCAACGTGGGGTGGGGGAACGATGGATCGGTACTGTACATTGCGGCCAGCACGACGATCTACCGAATTCGGCTCAGCACAACGGGAGCCGGCGTCTGAGGCGCCGTCCACGCCGAGCGCCAGGAGGCATCCTCGCGGCGGGCGCCTGTTCCGCGTACCCCGTCCTCTTGTGATGTGGAGCCTGGAGCCTTCGATTGCGGGGCCCGATCGGGCCCAAAGGAAGGCCGCGCCCGCGGCGCAGAGGGGGAAGGCCGATGGAAAGGTGGCTCGCGGCAGGAATCCTGATATACTGATTTTCGGTATGACTCAGACGATGACGATCCAGGTCCGTGGGCGGGGCACGCTGACGCTCCCGGCGACTCTGCGTGAAAAGTATCGGCTTGGCGCAGGGGACCCCTTAACGGTGGTCGATCTCGACGGTGCGGTGCTCCTCAGTCCTCGGCTGCTCGTTGTGCCGCGTATCGCCGCTGAGATGGAGCGCCTGCGCCGAGCGCGAAAGCTGACCCTGAAGGACCTGGGTGGCCCGGTCCGAGAAGATTGAGCCGCTTCCGGTCTGCGTCGATGCTGACGTCCTGATCGCCGGCCTGCTGTCACGCAGCGGCGCCAGCCACGCGATTCTGGTCCTCGGTGAAGTCGGCCTCCTGGCTCTGGTGCTGCCCGCGGCAGCCGTAGAGGAAGTCCGCCGGAACCTGGCCGCAAAGCTCCCCGAGGCCGCCGCGCTGTTCGAGGAATTCCTCCGCACGGTCCCCGTCCAGGTGCACCGTCCGACACCGCGCGACCACGAACGGGCGCGCGGGCTTGCGCACCCAAAGGACGTCCCGATCCTCGCCGCCGCGATCGGCGCGGGCGCCCGGCTGCTTGTCACTCACAACGCCAGACACTTTCGGTCGGGCGAAGGCGTGCGCGTCGTTCGACCGCGGACGCTGATCGAAGAGGCCCGAGCCTGGATGGGATCGCTCGGACGGTAAGGCGGCCCGTTCGCTTCCGCCTTCTGTTGCTGGCACGGCCGTCGGAATCGGCGGGCTCGCGCACGCATACGCTCTTGTGCCCGGTGAACGTGGGTGGGGCAGATATCGTCGTGCTGAACCACCTGCTGAACTGGTCGGGGTTCACGCGATCAGAGAAGCGCCCGCTCAACTGCCGACTGTCTCCAGACGACGGAGGAAGACCTCGATCTCTTTCTTCGTCTGGAGGTCGCCCGTCCGCGCCGCCACCTCGAGCCCCTTCCTGTACGCAGCCTTGGCCTCCTCGCGCCGTCCGGCTCGCTCCAGCGCGCGGCCCAGCCCGCGATGGGCGGCAGAGTAGTCAGGCTTGAGCCGGATCGTCTCCTCATACTCGATGATGGCGCTCTCGGCCTGCCCGGCCTCGAGGTAGGCGCCCGCCAGACCGAACCGGACGACCGGATCGTCCGGCATCAGTTCGGCCACCTCCTTGAACTCGGCGATCCGATCACGCTCAGTCACGGTTCAGCTCCGATGGATCCACTGCTCCGGCATAGCCACCCGCTTGACCAATTCCGGGCTCCGAACGTCGTGCCGGGCACCACCGCCGACCGCCAACGGCCCACTGATGAGCGCAGAGGAGCGGGAGCTTGGTGGCCATGTGCGGTCCTTTCTCAGAAGAGGTGCTTCTGGATCTTGCCTACCGAGGTGCGCGGGAAGGTATCTCGGAACTCAAACACCTCGGGCACTTTGAACGCGGACAGGCGCGCCCCGCACCAGGCGGTGAGTTCGTCGGCGGTGGCCGCGGCGCCCTCCTTCACAAGGATGTAGGCCTTGATCGCCTGGTCGCGCATGGGATCGGGGATCCCGACCACCGCCGCGTCGAACACGGCTGGGTGCTGCTTGAGCGTCTCCTCGACCTCCGAGGCCGACACGTTTTCCCCGGCGCGCTTGATCATATCCTTCTTCCGGTCCACGAAAAAGAAGTAGCCCTCCTCGTCCATCCAGGCGTTGTCGCCGCTGTGAAGCCAGCCGTCGCGCAGCGTGCCGGCCGTGGCCTGCTCGTTCTTGAAGTAGCCCTTCATGAGGCTGACGCCGGGCACGCCGCTCACGACCAGCTCGCCCACCGTCCCCGGCGGCGCCTCCTTGCCGCTCTCGTCCACGATCCTGCACTCATAGCCCAGCACGGGCATGCCCATGGACAGCGGCTTGCGCGGGAGATCCAGCGGCTGCATGAGCGGCAGGCTCATGGTTTCGGTCATCCCCCAGATTTGCATGAGCGGCGCCCGGAACCGCTCGTGCCACTCCTCGAACTGCTGGGGCGTGATGTTCTGGGCGTACGACACCGCGCGCAGGCGCGTCTGTCCGTCGCGGTCGTTCCGCGGCTGGGCCAGCAGCATGCGGATCGGCGCGGCGAAGAGCGCGGCGAGGGTGGCCTCGTGGCGGATCGCCTGCTCGACGAAGCGCGTCGCGCTGAAGCGCTCCATGAGGGCGACGCCGCCGCCCGCCAGCAGCATCGGCAGGAAGGCGTGGAGCTGCGCGCCGGCGTGGAAGAGCGGCAGCACGACGAGATGCCTGTCGGTGGGCCCGACGCGCATGGCCTTGGACATGACCTCGCCGCCATAGAGGTAGTTGGCGTGGGTGAGGAGCACGCCCTTGGGCTTGGAGGTGGTGCCCGAGGTGTACTGCATGGAGATTTCATCGAGCGGAGCGACGGCGGTCTCGGGCGGTGTGGTCGGCAGGCCGGCGAGCAGGGCCGCGAATGGGCGGGCTTCGAGGACGCCGCCGAGCGTCGGGCAGCGGCGGGCCGCGACGTGGACCGGCTCCGCGTATTGGGGCTCGGTGACGGAGAGCCGGGCTTCCGAATGCGCGAGGATATAGTCCATCTCGTCAGCCGTGGAAGCCGGGTTGGTGGGCACCATCACGGTGCCCGTCTTGGCCGCGGCCATCCAGAAGAGGAGGAACTCGGGGCAGTTGCCGAGATGGAGGTTGAACTTGTCGCCGTGACGCAGACCGCGCGCCAGGAGCAGGTGGGCCGCCCGGTTCACATCGGCGTCGAATTCCCGCCACGTCCATCGCCTCTCGCTTCCGGCCACGTCTTCGAAGACGAGGAAGGGCCGGTCGGGGAAGCGTCGCGCCTTGTCCTCCAGCGCGCTCTTGAGAGTGTGATTCCCGACGATTAGCATTCGTCGCTATCTGTCCGTCTTCTTGCGCTTGACGAAAGCGGCGATGCGCGCCCGGGCTTCCGGATCGGCCCTGAGAGCCGCCGCATACGCCTGCGCCGCATCGCCCGGGCGGCCGGCGCGGATGTCCGCCACGATGGCCTTGGTTGCCGCGACCCCGCCTCCCGGGTTGCGCGCGATCTCCGCGGCGAAGTCGGCCGCCGCCCGGTCGAGCGTGCCGTCCGGCACCACCCGCGTCACCAGCCCCATGCGCAGCGCCTCGGCCGCGTCCACGATGCGGCCGGTGAGCAGCAGCTCGCGCGCGTGGGCGCCGCCCATGATGTCGAGGAGCCGCGCGATCCCGTAGCTCGGGTTGAAGCCGAGCGTGATCTCGGGCAGGCCGAAGCGCGCGCCCGCCTCGGCGACGCGCAGGTCCTGAGCCGCGGCGAGCATGCAGCCGCCGCCGAGGGCATAGCCATGAACCGCGGCGATGGTCACCTGGGGCAAACGCGCGAACCGATCCATGACGCGCTGCCAGCGCTGAGACAGCGCCTCGGCTTCGGCTGGTCCCAGAGTCGGCATCTCGGCGATGTCGTTGCCCGCGCAGAAGGCCCTGCCGCGCCCGCTCACCACGACCACCGAGACCCCATGCGAACCCTCGAGCCTCCCGAGCGCGTCCTCGATCGCCCCGGCGACGTCGCGGTTGAGCGCGTTGAGCGACTCCGGTCGCTCCAGCGTGAGCCGCGCGACGGCGCCGTCCACGCTCAGCCTCGCGCTCACAGCCCGAGCCTCCGGCGGGCGTCGGCGGGCAAGGCGGCCGCCTCCAGGCTGTCGAGAGCGCCCTCGATTTCGCCCGTCACGGCGGCCAACTGGAGCGCCGCGAAGGCCGGATGGTCGACTCCCACGTCAGTGAACCAGTAGAGCGGCACGCCCTCGCGCGCGAGACGGTGCTGGAAATCGCGCCGCAGCCCCGGGTCACCGTGGATCGTAGCAGGATCGTGACCGGTCTCGAGCGCGAAGGCGGCGAGTGCGCCGGCCGCCTCGCCGACATTCCACTCGACCGGATGCAGCCGGTAGCAGCCATTGCTGATGTGCGTTGTCCCCAGATTCTTGGCGCCGGCGAGGAGGTTCTTGATCCGAACGGGGACGAGCGCTCCCAGAGCAATTTGGAAAGGCCGAGTCCTGGAGGAGATTGCCACTTCGTCGGTGCCCGCGGTGTGTATGTCGATCGGATACCAGCCCACGCCGACCGAGTCCTCGAAGGGCTGGGACCGCGCTCCCCGCTGATACTCGGCCGAGACCTCGTGCTCGAGTATCGTCCTGAGGGCTCGGATCCGGCGGCACTCCCGTATATAAGGATGCTTGCCGAGCGCGTCGTCGGTGGCGAAGACATCGGGTCGCGGCTTGAGCTCGGGGAATCCCGGTGCGGCGCCGGGCCGCGGGGCCTCCGTCTGGAGCCAATAGAGGAAACCCAGGCTGACGCGCTTGGCATCCTGCAGTGCCCGAGCCTGATCGAGCGGCGTCCGGTCGAGAATGCTCTGGTCCCGGTAATCGTTCCCCGGCCAGTTGATCATGCTGATGTCGTTGAGGAAGCCGCTGTTGGGCGGGAAGAGGCTCCGGTCGATGAGCCGGCGGTAGGTCCAGAGCCCGCCTTTCGTCCCAGGTGCCTGGTCGAGCAGCTGGTATTCGAACCAGCGCGTCTCCTCCCCGTAGATCTCGCCACCGCTGACGTGGATCCGCAGCGAGTAGGGCTGGCTGTCACGATAGTGCTCATAGCGCTCGGGCTTCGGGATGAGGTGGCGCGCGCCTGGGGCCATGCGCTCAAGCACGAAGGTGTAGGTGAAGCTCTGGACGCAGTCGGTCTTGGGCTCTGCCGGCAGGGCGTGCGGCTCTGCCGTCTCGGCCTTGCTTTCCGCTCCGATCACGTACTCCGCACCGACCAAGGGCAGCAGGTCGCCGAGCTCGGTCGCGTCGATGACGATGCGAGACCGGATGCGCGTCCAGTGCCTGTCGTCCAGGTTCACCGCCAACACGCTCTCGATCCGATCCCGGGAGACCTCCGCCCGCGCGGCTTTGGTCCGCGTCAGGATGTTCAGCCGTCCGGCGTCGGCGTGGGGCGCGGCCATGGCCAGGAGCGCGTCCAGCGCTACGCGCGGCTCGAAGGCCAGGCGGGTGACCCAGCAGTTGCCGGGATTCGGGTGCGGCTGCGCGGCCAGGGCGGGGGACAGACGGCGATAGTGATCGCGGATCGCCTCGCGGAGCGCGTAGTAGCTGCGGGTGCCGCCGAAACGCTCGATATGCTCGTGCTCGTCGAGCGCGGCGACTCCTTGCGCCGTCAGCTGGCCGCCGATCCAGTCCGTCTCTTCCAGCAGGCATACGCGTCGCCCTGCACGCGCAGCGGCCAGCCCGGCGGCGGTACCGCCGGTCCCGCCCCCGACGACCAGGACATCGCAAGTCAGCTCCGGGACCCCACGCCCGGGTTCGCCGCAGTTGACCACCGCCGCGGCGGGGTCTCCCGTCGCCCGCACCGCCATCACATCGAGCAGCGCCGTCATTTGATCATCAGGCTCGGCAGCCAGAGGGCGAGCTGCGGGAACAGGATCACGATGGTGAGCGCCGCCACTTGGAGCGCCATGAAGGGCCAGATGGAGTGGAAGATGTCCCCGATGGTGATGTCGGGCGGCGTCACCCCCTTGAGATAGAACACGGCCGGGCCGAACGGGGGCGAGAGGTAGGAAATCTGCATGTTCATGCAGAAGAGCACGCCGAACCAGACGCTGTTGAAGCCCAGGCTCTCGATGATGGGGACGAAGATGGGCGCGGTCAGCAGCAGGATGCCGATCCAGTCGATGAGACAGCCCAGAATGATCCAGATGACCATCATCAGGGCGAGGATGCCCCAGGGCCCGATCGGCAGTGCGGTGATGGTCTGCTTCATGAAGTTGGTGCCGCCGGCCAGCGTGTAGACACCGATGAGCGTCGAGGCCCCGAAGAAGAGCCAGTAGAGCATGCACGTGACCTTGGTCGTGTCGGCGACAGCACGCGAGACGTTCTCCCACGTCAGACGGCGGTGCACGCCCGCGGCGATGAGAGCGCCGAGGCAGCCCACCCCGGCCGCTTCGGTGGGCGTGGCCAGCCCGGCGTAGAGCGAGCCGAGCACCCCGAAGGCGACCAGCGCTGGCAGAACCAGGCCCCGCAGGAGCGCGGCCTTCTCCCGGAGCGGGATGTTGCGCTCAGCCTCGCTCGCGGCGGGCGCCAGGTCCGGCTGCACGTAGCACCGGATCACGATGTAGGCGATGTAGAAGCCCGCCAGGAGCAGTCCAGGGACGACACCCGCCATGTAGAGCTGGCCCACCGAGACGCCCGCCGTGAGACCGTACATGATGAGGACCACGCTCGGTGGGATCAGGGTTGCCAGCCCGCCGCCTGCGCAGATGGAGCCGAGCGCGAGGTCCTTGTCATAGCGGTGACCGAGCATGGCGGGGAGCGCGACCACGCCCATGGTCACCACCTCCGCGCCGATGACGCCCACCATGGCAGCCATGATCGCGCACGAGATGATCACCGCGACCGCGAGTCCGCCGCGCAGGCGTCCGGACCAGACGTGAACCGCCCGGAACAAGTCCTCGGCCACGCCGGCGCGCTCGAGAATGCACGCCATGAGGATGAAGAGTGGCACCGAGACCAGGACGTAGTTCCCCATCAGGGTGAACACGCGGCTCACGATGAGGTTCAGGCTGCTGGGGCCGAACAGCGTCAGGGCGAAGATGACCGCGATGGCGCCCGTGGCGAAGGCGAGCGGCAGCCCGGCGCCCAGGAGCGCCATGAAGGAGAGGATCATCAACGCGGTGATCCATTCGATGCTCATGCGCCGGTCGCCCGGAAGGCCTGGCGGCAGTCACGGACCACGTTGGCGATGCCCTGGAGGAGCACGAGGAGCGCCGCCACCGGGATGGCCAGCTTCACCGGCCAGATGGGCGGGTTCCAGGGCGTCCCGGTGGTCTCCCCGCCCTTGATGGAGTCCCATGCCCAGATTCCGCCCGCCCAGATGAGGGCGCCGAGATAGAGGAGGAAGAATCCGAGCGTCAGCAGGTCGAGCCAGGCGCGCAGGCGCAGCGGGAAGCGCACGTAGAGCACGTCCACGGCGACGTGGCGCCGGTGGAGCAGGGCGTAGCCCCCGCCGAGCAGGTAGGCCACGGCGGTTACGTAGATCATCAGCTCGTTGGCCCATACCGTAGGTGAGTTGAATCCGTAGCGGGCCACGACCTCGTAGATGATGACGCCGACGATCAGCAGGATCTGAAAGCCGGCGAGCCAGCCGCACCAGTCATTGAGCCGGTCTACGGCCTTGAAGAATCGGTTCATGGGTCCCTCACGCCGAGCATGGGGAGGGGGCCGATGCCGGCCCCCTCCCCTCGTGTGAACTGCCGCTCCTGCTGATCCCTACAGCAGCCCCAGGTCCTTGAGCCACGCCTTCTGCGAGTCCGCCGCCTTCTTCGCGAGCGGGCTCTTCTTGGACCAGTCGTCCCACGTCTGCTGGGCCAGCCCGCGGATCTTCCGGAGGTTGTCGTCGCTCCACGATACCAGCGTCACCCCGCCCTTCTGCTTGATCTCCTGCACGACCCGGATGTCGTCCACCGCCACGCGCTCGACCTGGTCCCAGCCCCACTCGCGGGCGGAACTCTCCAGGATCACCTTGACGTCGTCCGGCAGGGCCTTCCAGGCGCTGATGTTCACCGCAAAGTCCTGTACCGGCATGGAATGGAAGCCCGGATAGATCGGGAACTTGGCGACTTCGTGGAAGCCCATCCGCTGATTCATGGAGATCGTCGCCCAATCGGCCGCATCCACCACGCCCTTGTCGAGCGCCGAGTACACCTCGCCGCCGGGGAGAACCACGACGGAGGCGCCGAGCTTGGTGAGGATCTCCGCTGTCATCCCCTGGGGCGAGCGGAACTTGACCCCCTTGAAGTCCGCCATGTTCCGGATGGGCTTCTTCGAGGGAATGGACTCGACGCCCCACCAGGAGAGACCGATGACGTGCATGTTGAACTTGTTGTAGGCCTCTTCCAGCATCTGGAGACCGCCCTTGTAGTAGAACCAGGCGTCCTGCTGCCAGGGGTGGGTATAGCCGAAGACGAAGTCGCTGATGACGGCCAGCCCCGGCTCTTTGCCCGTCCAGTAGCCAGGCCATGAGGACTGCCCCTGCAGCACACCCGCGCTCACGGCATCGAGTGTTTCGAAGACGCCCGTCACCGCGCCAGCCGAGAATGGCGTGATCTCCAGCCGCCCGTTGGTCAGCTTCTTGATCCTCTCGCAGTATTCCTGGAAGACCTTGAAGGTCAGCTCCTGGGCGCTCCAGAGCGACTGCACCTTCCACCTGTGCACCTGCTGGGCGCGGGCGACATGGGGGAAGCCCAGGGTGCTGGCCCCGACCGCGGCGGCGCCGGCCGTCTTCAGAAAGTCACGCTTCTGTTTGTCCATGCTCCGTCCTCCGTGTTCTCCGACGTTGTGTGGGGAAGCGCTCGAGGATCGACGGAACGTGCTCGAGCCGGATATCAGCCACGAGGTCGATGTCCTGGGTAAACCGGGACTCCCCGTAGTAGACCGATGCCTGGGACCCTCCGATCATGTATCGGATACGGAGGTCCTCAAAGACCTCGGCGACATAGCGCAGCAGCTCGGCCTGAGTCACGTGACAGTCTTTTGGCAACCGCAGTCTGGACCTGTTGCCCGTCCCATTACGGATGTCTGTCTGAAAGGAAAGCGGCCAGCCGGGCATGGGCGAGCTCCCACGCTTCGTGGGCGAGCCGCAGCCGCTCCATCCCGGACTTGGCTCTGAGAATGGCCGCCACCCGTGAATCGACCATCTCGGTGCGCGACACATCACGATTGATTTCGTCGCTCACCGGATCACCTCGTCGGCGCGCGCCAACAGCGACTGCGGGATCGTGAGGCCGACGGCCTTGGCGGTCTTGAGATTGATCACGAGCTCGAACTTTGACGCTCAGCCGGATCTCGGCGTCCGTGGCGGTGACGCGCCCGGCGGCCCGGGGCGCCTGACCTCGACCTTGGCTCCGGACACGAGCCGTGGCTGGCCGTCGATCACGACCGTCTCGCCGGCCCGGAGCCCCTCGCCGATCACCGTCTCGCTTCCCTGAGTCCGCTTGACGACCACGCGCCGGGTCTCCACGGTGGAATCGGCCTTGACGACGAAGACGTACTGGCCCTGCTGTCCGCTCTGGAGCGCGGCCGCCGGCACCACGATGGCGTTTGGCTCGGTGGTGAGCGTCAGCTCGGCGTTGACGAACTGGCCTGGCCAGGCTCCCCGGGGGGAAGGGCGCGGACCTCGAGCTTGCCGTCGCCCATGTAGCGCTTGATCACCGGAAGCTGCTGCTGGGGCACGGTGAACGACACGTAGACGGGCTGGATCTGGTTGATCACGACGAGGGTGGAATCGTTCGTGCCGCTGGCCCTGACCACGTTGCCCTCGTGGAGCATGAGGCTTCCGGTCCGCCCGTCGATGGGGGAGCGGATGGCCGTGTAGCCCAGCTGGATCTTCGCGTTGTCCACCGCCGCCTCGTCCGCACGGACCGTCTGCTCGGCGCTCTTGACGGCGGCCTCGTCGGCGCGGACCGTCTCTTCCGCGCTCTTGATATCGGCCTCGTCGGCGAGCAGCGTGTGGCCAAGCGACTCAGCGGTGGTGCGGAACTGGTCGGCCTGCTCCTGGGAGATCAATCCCCGGCTCAGCAGCTCCGCGTACCGGCGCGCCTCGACGTCAGCGTTCCTCGCCTGGGCCTGATCCCGCGCGAGCGCCGCCCGCGTCTGGCTCACCTTCGCCCGGTCGCGGTCGAGCGCCGCCCGCGCTTGCTGGATCTGGCCCACGTCCTTGGCGAGGGTCGCCTGGGCCTGCGCCAGCGCGGCCTCGAAGGGGCGCGGGTCGATGGTGAAGAGGAGGTCGCCCTTCCGCACGTCCTGGCCTTCCTTGAAGTGGACGCGGACCAGCTCGCCGCCGACCTGGGCCTTGACGGAGACCACCGAGTAGGCCTCCACCGTGCCGATCGCCTGGACCTGAACCGGGACGGCCTTCTCCTCGACAGAGGCGACGGCGACGGGCACGGGAAGCGACCGCGGCGCCTGCTTGGACTCGGCCCTGTCGCGCGGGCACCCCGTGAGGATCGCGGCGAGGGCAGCCGCCGTCGCGAGTCCGACGCAGATGCGAAACGCCCGCATGACGCCGTTTCTCGCGCAAGGGGACGCGCAAGGGGAGTGGATCGGGCTCCGATCGTAATGCAAGCAGGCTCGCCGATTCAATTCCGGGCTCCGAACGTCGTGCCGGGCACCACCGCCGACCGCCAATGGCCCACTGATAAGCGCAGCCGGTCGAGATAGAGGTAGACGACGGGGGTGGTGTACAGGGTGAGGAGCTGGGAGAGGAGGAGGCCGCCGACGATGGTGATGCCGAGGGGGCGGCGGAGCTCGGCGCCGGTGCCGGAGCCGAGGGCGAGAGGAAGGGCGCCGAAGAGGGCGGCCATGGTGGTCATCATGATGGGACGGAAGCGGAGGAGGCAAGCCTGGTAGATGGCGGCAGCGGGTGGCAGGGCGGCCGAGCGCTCGGCGTCGAGGGCGAAGTCGATCATCATGATGGCGTTCTTCTTGACGATGCCGATGAGGAGGAAAATACCGATGAGGGCGATGACGCTGAGGTCGGTGCGGCAGAGCAGGAGGGCGAGGATGGCCCCGACGCCGGCGGAGGGGAGGGTGGAGAGGATGGTGATGGGGTGGATGTAGCTCTCGTAGAGGACGCCGAGGACGATGTAGACGGCGATGAGGGCGGCGAGGATGAGGAGGGGCTGGTTGGCGAGAGAGGCCTGGAAGGCCTGGGCGGTGCCCTGGAAGGTAGGACGAATGGTGGTGGGCAGGGCGACTTGGCGTTCGGCAGCGCGGATCGTGTCCACGGCCTCGCCGAGGGAGACGCCCGGCGCGAGGTTGAAGGAGAGGGTCACGGCAGGGAACTGGCCCTGGTGGCTGACGGCCAAGGGGGTGAGGGCCGGCTCGAAGTGGCTGAAGGCGCTGAGAGGGACGGGGGGGCCGGCGGAGGACTTGACGTAGATGGCCTTGAGGGCGTCGGGGTCTTGCTGGAAGCGGGGGGCGACCTCGAGGACGACGTGGTACTGGTTGAGCCGGCCGAAGATGGTGGAGACCTGGCGCTGGCCGAAGGCGTCGTAGAGGGTGTCGTCGATCGCCTGCGGGAGGATGCCGAGGCGGGAGGCGGTGTCGCGGTCGATGACGAGGGAGGCCTGGAGGCCGCGGTTCTGCTGATCGGTGGAGACATCGCGCAGCTCCGGCAGGGTCCGCAGCTTGGCCAGCATCGGCGGCGCCGCGGCATTCAGCAGGGCGAGATCCGAGCTCCGCAGGGTGTACTGGAACTGGGCATTGCTCGCGCGGCCGCCGATGCGCAGGTCCTGCACGGCCTGGAGAAACAGCGTCGCGCCCGGGACGTGGGACAGCTTCGCCCGCAGGCGGTTGATGACCTGGTCGACAGAGACCTTGCGCTCACCCAGCGGCTTGAGGGCGATGAACATGCGGCCGCTGTTCGTGGTGTTGCCGCCGCCTCCCGTGAAGGCCGTCACCGTATCCACCGCCGGGTCGGTCAGGACGGCATCGACGAACTCCGCCATCTTGCGGCGCATCGCGGGGAAGGAGATGTCCTGCTCCGCCTGGATGTTCCCGGCGATCCGGCCGGTGTCCTGCTCGGGGAAGAAACCCTTGGGGACGATGACGAAGAGGTAGATATTGAAGCCGACCGTGGCGAGCGTGATGAGCAGCGTCGTGCGCGGGTGACGCAGCACCCAGCCGAGCGTCTTCTCGTAGAACCGGAGAAGCGCTGCGAAGGCCCGCTCGCCGAGCTGATAGGCCCGGCCGTGCCGGGATTCTCCCCGGGACCTCAGCAACACCGCGCACATCATCGGCGTGGTGGTCAGCGAGACCAGCAGCGAGACACTGATCGCCAGCGTGAGCGTGACGGCGAACTCCCGGAAGAGCCGCCCGACGAGCCCCCCCATGAACAAGATGGGGATGAACACCGCCACGAGCGAAGCGCTCATCGAGAGCACGGTGAAGCCGATCTCGCGCGCCCCCCGGAGGGCGGCCGCGAGCGGCCTCTCCCCGGCCTCGAGGTAGCGCGTGATGTTCTCGAGGACGACGATGGCGTCGTCCACCACGAAGCCGGTCGAGATGGTGAGCGCCATCAGGGAGAGGTTGTCCAGACTGTAGCCGAGCACGTACATCCCGCCGAACGTGCCGAACAGCGAGAGCGGGATGGCCACACTCGGGATCATCGTCGCCCGCGCGCTCCGGAGGAACAGGAACACCACCAGCACCACGAGCAGCGTGGCGAACGCGAGGGTGATCTGCACGTCCCGGAACGAGGCGCGGATGGTCGTGGTCCGGTCGAGCACGACGGTGAGGCTGATGGCCGGAGGGATCGCCACCCGCAGCTCAGGCAGCAGGGTGTAGACACGGTCCACCGTCTCGATCAGGTTGGCGCCCGGTTGCCGGTACAGGACGAGCAGCACGGCGCGCTTGCCGTTGGCGAGCCCCGCGGTGCGGACGTCCTCGACCGACTCTTCCACCACGGCGATGTCGCGGAGCCGGACGGGCGCGCCGTTCTGGTAGGCGACGATCACGGGCTGGTACTGCAGGGCGGTGAAGAGCTGGTCGTTGGCCTGGATCATCCAGGCATTCGAGGGGCCGGCGATCTCCCCCTTGGGCGAATTCGCGTTGACCGCGCGCAGCGCGGAGCGAACCTGCTCGAGCGAGATGCCGAGCTGGGTCAAGAGGGTCGGGTCTACCTGGGCGCGCACCGCCGGCTTGGCGCCGCCGCCGACGACAACCTGGCCGATTCCCTCCACCTGGGCGAGCTTCTGCGCCAGGATCGAGTCCGCCGCGTCGTACACGCGGCCCACCGGCAGCAGGTCCGACGTGAGCGCCAGGATCATGATCGGCGCGTCGGCGGGGTTGACCTTCCGGTACGTGGGGTTGTTGGGGAGGTTGGCCGGTAGCTGGGTCCGCGCGGCGTTGATGGCCGCCTGCACGTCCCGGGCGGCTGCGTTGATGTTCCGGTCGAGATCGAACTGCAGCACGATCGTGGCGGCGCCGAGCAGGCTGGTCGAGGTCATCTCCGTCACGCCCGCGATGCGCCCGAACTGACGCTCCAGCGGTGTCGCCACCGACGATGCCATCGTCTCGGGGCTGGCGCCGGGCAGGACCGCCTGGACCTGGATGACCGGGAACTCCACCTGAGGCAGGGACGCGACCGGCAGGAAGCGATACGCGAGGGCGCCGGCCAGCAGCAGCGCCACGCTCAGGAGCGAGGTGGCGACAGGGCGGCGGATGAAGGGCGCGGAGATGTTCACGGGAGATGCTGGGCCATGCTCACTCGGCGGCGGCGCCGGCGGCGAGCGAGTCGCCGGCGCGGGCCCGCCCGAACCGCCTGGCGAGACGGTCGAACCAGAGGTAGACCACCGGGGTGGTGTAGAGGGTGAGGATCTGGGAGAGGAGGAGGCCGCCGACGATGGTGATGCCGAGGGGGCGGCGGAGCTCGGCGCCGGTGCCGGAGCCGAGGGCGAGGGGGAGGCCGCCGAGGAGGGCGGCCATGGTGGTCATCATGATGGGGCGGAAGCGGAGCAGGCAGGCCTGGTAGATGGCCTCGCGAGGAGGCTTGCCCTCGGAGCGCTCGGCGTCGAGGGCGAAGTCGATCATCATGATGGCGTTCTTCTTGACGATGCCGATGAGGAGGATGATGCCGATCAGGGCGATGATGCTGAGGTCCGTGCGGCAGAGGAGGAGGGCGAGGATAGCGCCGACGCCGGCGGAGGGCAGGGTGGAGAGGATGGTGATGGGGTGGATATAGCTCTCATAGAGGACGCCGAGCACGATGTAGACGGTGATGAGGGCGGCGAGGATGAGGAACGGCTCGTTCGCGAGGGAGGCCTGGAAGGCCTGGGCCGTGCCCTGGAAGCTCGGGTGGATGGAGGTGGGCAGGCCGATCTCGCGCTCTGCGGTCTGCATGGCGCGGACGGCATGACCGAGGGAGACGCCGGGGGCGAGGTTGAAGGAGAGGGTGACGGCGGGAAACTGGCCCTGGTGATTGATGGCGAGGGGGGTGGTGGCGAGCTCGAAGTGGCTCAAGGCGCTGAGGGGGACCTGGGAGCCGGCGGGAGACTTGACGTAGATGGCCTTGAGGGCGTCGGGGTCTTGCTGGAAGCGGGGGGCGACCTCGAGGACGACGTGGTACTGGTTGAGCTGGGTGAAGATGGTGGAGACCTGACGCTGGCCGAAGGCGTCGTACAGGGTGTCGTCGATGGCCTGCGGGAGGACGCCGAGGCGGGAGGCGGTGTCGCGGTCGATCACGAGGGAGGCCTGGAGGCCGCGGTTCTGCTGATCGCTCGCCACGTCGGAGAGCTCCGGTAACGCCCGGAGCTTGGCCACGAGCCGCGGCGTCCATTCCGTGAGCTCGGCCGCGTCGGCATCCTCGAGCGAGTACTGGTACTGCGTGCGGCTGACCCTGTTCTCGACCGTCAGGTCCTGGACCGGCTGCATGTAGAGGGTGATCCCGGAGACCTTCTCCAGCTCCGGCCCGAGCCGCCGGATGATCGCGGAGGCATCGGCCCCGCGCTCGTCGCGGGGCTTGAGGTTGATCTGGATGCGCCCGCTGTTGGGCGTCATGTTCGTGCCGTCCACGCCGATGAACGACGACAGGCTCTCCACGTCGGGATCCTTCACGATGACGGCGGCCAGCGCCTGCTGACGCTCCGCCATCGCCTGGAACGACACGGTCTCGGGGGCCTCGGAGATGCCCAGGATGACGCCCGTGTCCTGGACCGGGAAGAACCCCTTGGGCACGACCACGTAGAGCGCGATCGTCAGCGCGAGCGTCGCGAGCGTGACGGCGAGGGTCGCCGGCTGGTGGCGGAGGACCCAGCGCAGCGTGGTCCCGTAGAACTCGATCACGCGATCGAACAGCCGCTCCGTGGCCCGGTAGAAGCGGCCCTGTTCCGCCGCGCTCTTGTGCCGCAGGAGCTGGGCGCACATCATCGGCGTCAGCGTGAGCGATACCACCGCGGACACGAGGATGGTGGCGCTGAGCGTGATGGCGAACTCGCGGAAGAGCCGGCCCACGATGTCACCCATGAACAGGAGCGGGATGAGCACGGCGATCAGGGAGACGGTCAGCGAGACGATGGTGAAGCCGACCTGCTCGGAGCCCTTCAGCGCCGCCTGCAGCGGGGAGACGCCGGCCTCGATGTAACGGGCGATGTTCTCGATCATGACGATGGCGTCGTCCACCACGAAGCCGGTGGAGATGGTCAGCGCCATCAGCGAGAGGTTGTCGAGGCTGTACCCGAGCAGGTACATGATGCCGAAGGCGCCGACCAGGGAGATCGGGACGGCGATGCTCGGGATCACCGTCGCTGCGAAGCTCCGGAGGAACAGGAACATGACCATGACGACGAGCGCCACGGTGAGCATCAGCGAGAACTGGACGTCCCTGACGGACGCCCGGATCGTCGTCGTTCGGTCGGTGAGCGTCGTGACCTCCACCGAGGACGGCAGCGACGCCTTGAGCTGGGGCAAGAGCTGCTTGACGCGGTCCACGACGGTGATGATGTTGGCGCCGGGCTGTCGCTGGATGTTCACGATGACGGCGGGCTTGGTGTTCATCCAGGCGGCCTGCTTGACGTTCTCGACGCCGTCCACCACCTGGGCGACGTCCGAGAGCCGCACCGGTGCCCCGTTCTTGTACGCGATGACGACGGCCTTGTACTCGGCGCTCGAGAAGAGCTGGTCGTTGGCCCCGATGGTGAACGACTGGCGCGCCCCCTCGAGATTGCCCTTTGCCTGGTCCACGTTGGCCTGCGAGAGTACCGACCGCAGGTCCTCCAGGCTCAGGCCGTACGAGGCCAGGGCCGTCGGGTCCGCCTGGACGCGGACGGCGGGCTTCTGGCCGCCGCTGATCGTGACGAGGCCGACGCCGGGGAGCTGGGAGATCTTCTGGGCGAGGGTGGTGTCGGCGAGATCCTCGACGCGGCTGAGCGGCAGCGTGTCCGAGGTCAGGGCCAGGGTCAGGACCGGCGTGTCGGCGGGGTTGACCTTGCTGTAGGTCGGCGGGCTCGGCAGGTCGCGCGGCAGGTTGGTGGCGGCGGCATTGATGGCCGCCTGCACCTGTTGCTCGGCGACGTCGATGGACAGATCGAGGGCGAACTGGAGCGTGACCAGGGAGGCGCCGAACGAGCTGGTGGACGTCATCTGCCTGAGACCGGGGAGCTGGCCGAACTGCCGCTCCAGCGGCGTGGTGATCGAGGACGCCATGACGTCCGGGCTGGCGCCCGGGTAGAAGGTGACGATCTGGATGGTCGGGTAGTCCACCTGGGGGAGCGCCGAGATCGGAAGCTGCAGGTAGGCGACCATGCCGACCAGGAGCACACCGGCGGTCAAGAGCGAGGTCGCGACCGGACGGAGGATGAAGGTTCGCGAGGGGTTCATGGCTAATCGTCCTGCAGTGGATGCGGACGGAACGCCGTCTTCGGCGGGGGCATCGCGGCCTCGGGCCCCTTGATCGCATGCCACAAGATGGTGTTGAAGACCTGCTCGTCGGCCTCGTCGGCCCGATCGAGCGCCAGGGCCAGGGTGTCTCTGGCCCGATATGCACTGGTCCGATTGATCTCGTTCAGCGCCTGCTTGGGTCGCAGAGCCGCGTACGGCGCGAGCGTGGCCGTGTCGGTGAACGCGGCCAGCATGGGCGTGGCGGCGGCATCGAATTGGCTCATGGGAGCGAGGCCGAGAATGAGCTCGACGGTCCGGAGCATCGAGACCGTGGAATAGATCGTGTGATCCACCAGGCCACGCCTGGCATAGGGCGAGGCGATCAGGCAGACCGTGCGGTGAGCATCCACGTGGTCGGGCCCATTCTGCGCGTCATCCTCGATGACGAAGATGGCCGTCTCCCGCCAGACCGGCGAGCGCGACACGGCCTCCACGACCCGCCCGAGGGCCAGGTCGTTGTCCGCCACCATCGCCTTGGGGGTGGGAAAGCCGGGGCGGGTCGCCGCCGTATGGTCGTTGGGCAGCCAGACGATCATGAGGGCCGGGACGGCGCCGCGCCCGACCATCTCGTCGAACTCCGTCTGCCAGGCGTCGACGCGCGACTGGTCCGTGATGGCCAGGTCGTAGCCGGCGTAGGTCGGAGACAGGTGCCCGGCAAGGGCGTTCGTGAAGGGGGCCGGCGTGACCGCGGGGGGCTTCGAGCCGAATGCGCTGAACTCGCCGTACACGCGATAGGTGATGCCGGCCCGCGCGGCCTGCTCCCAGAGGTGGCCGGCGCGCGGCGCCGGCGCCCCTGACCCGCCTGTGAAGTCGGAGGGCCGGTTACGCCCGGAGTAGCTGGCCGGCCACATCTTCTGCACGTAGTCCGTGGCCACGGCGGCGGTGGCCCAATTGTGGCCGTCGGCGGAGACCTCGGCGTCCGCGTAGCAGTTGTCGAATAGCACGAAGGTCTCGGCCAGGGCGTGATGATTCGGGGTGACGTCGCGGCCGAAGAGGACGAGGCCCGCGTCCCCGTCTCCCTGCGGGAGATCGCCCAGGACCTGGTCGTACGTGCGGTTCTCCTTGATGACGTAGATGACATGCCGGATGAGGCTGGGATCTCCGGCCCGCCGGGGCACCGCGTGAGGGGTCACATCGGCTTGCGTCCGGATGAGCAGCTTCTCGGCCTCATCGAAGCCGTTGTTCTTCACGACCTGCGCCGTGTACAGGGCCAGCGTGCCGGCGTCTGGAACGTCGATCACGGAGAGCGTCCCGCGCGCCATGTTGGCGACGTACTGCTGAGTGGGGACCGGCTGTTCGGGGTTGGGTCCGCCGGGGCTCGGCCCGGCTCCCAGCCCTTTCATGTTGGCCACGTAGAGAAACCTTCCATCGCGAGACGCCATCAGCGCGCTCGGGAACCAGGCGGTGGGAATCAGGCCCCGGATCGCCAAGCTCGCGGTATCCAGGACGGCGACGTCGTTGTTCCCCCCGTTGGCCACGTAGAGCGTCTTGCCGTCCGGCGACACCGCCACGGCATTGGGCATCGAGCCCATTGGCGCCCGCGGGTACGGGGAGAGGTCCACGGTCGCCACCACGGCGTCCGCCGACGTGTCGATCGCGCTCACGGTGTCGGAGGTGGCGTTGGCGACGTAGAGGCGCGTGCCGTCGGGTGACAGGGCCAGCCCGCTGGCATGACCGCCGGTCGGGATGCGCTGGAGCAGCTGCCCTTGTGCGGTGTCGATGACCGTCACGCCCCCGCCGTTCCACTCCGAGACGTAGAGCTTCTGGCCGCTGACGGCGAGCGCATAGGGGAGCCCTCCGATGTCGTCGGCCCTGGCCGGCGGCGCGAGGCTGACTCGCGCCCGCACCTGACCGGTGGCCGTCTCCACGAACGCCACGGCATTCTCGAGGTTGAGGGCAGCATACAGCGTGCTCCCGTCGGCAGAAATGGCCAGGCCTGCGGGGTAGATCCGCGCCCTGGGTTGGCCGAGGGAGATCGGGGCGCGCTCGGTCAGGGCCCGCCCGTCGAAGTCGTACACGCGGATCTTGTTGTTTCCGCCAGCCGAGGCGTACACGCGCCGGCCGTCCGGCGTGACCACGACCCCCAGGAAGAGCGCCTCCGGGCTACCGTACGGGATCGCCTGGACCACCTTCTGGGTCGAGGCGTCGAAGAGCACGAGGCTCTGCACCCCCTGGCCGTTGTTGGAGATGAGGAGGTAGCGCCCGTCCGGCGTCGCCGCCATTCCCAGCGGCCGGTCTCCCACCTCGACCTGCAGCCCAGCAGGGGTCAGCATCCAGTGATTCGGGGTGAGTCCGGTCCCGTCCGGCTGGGGCCCGATGCGTCCGAAGAAGCTGGACCGCACGCCGACTCCCAGTCCGAGGGCGGCACAGAGCGCCACGATCACGAGCCACCGCCGCCGTCCGCGTATCATGGACACCTCCACGCTCTACAAGAGCGACGACCTGGGCCAGAGCTGGCGGCGTGTCGATCGCGGCGTGAAGCCCCGGAGCACCATGATGTCGGTGGCCCTGCACGCCGAGGATCCGCATCAGGTTTACTGCCCGACGCGCGGCGGCCAGGTCCTCGGGGCCCCGGACGGCGGCAGGTGCTGGCACGAGTACCCGCTGCCCGACGGATCCAGGACGTCTACGCGGTCGCGTGCTGCTGAGCGCGACGACGGCTCTCAGAGCGGTCGGCGGAGCCTGGCGGCGGCCTCCTCCACCGATGGGGGCATGGTCGTGTCCTTGTAGTCGGCGAGCCGCCCGTAGATCTCCCGCGCGGCCTCGTGGAAGCCCGCCGGGAGGCCCGCTCGGGTGAGAGACCCGGCGATCTCCTCCATCTCCGCCACGAAGCGCCAGGCCTTGCGCGCATTGTCGCTGAACGCCCGCTCCGAGCGCGCGATGACATCGGGCATGGAGATCTTCCACTCCGCGAGGAGCGCCGCCTCCACGCCCTCGGCGATGGCGAACGCGCGGATCGTCGCCAGCAGCGCCTGGCCGCCCTTGTTCCAGCCGGCGAAGGCCATCTTCAGGGCCGATGCCGCTCCCGCCGGCGCCGCCAGGACGATGGCGTCGATGGGGCCGGCGCCGAACAGGCCGGCGATCTCCGGCGCGGCCGGCCCCGCGAGGTAGAGCCTGGTCGCGCCTTGCTTGCGCGTGGCGGGACCGATGATGCCGCCGTCCACGAAGCGCGCCCCGGCCGCCTCCACGATGCGACCGATCTCCCGCCCCGTTTCCGGGGCCACGGCGTTGGCGTCCACGTAGACCCCGCGGAACCCGAGGGCAGCCACGGCGCGCGCGAGAGCGAGCGCGCCGTGCGGCGGCACGACGGACAGGATCACCCGGCTCGTCTGAACCAGCGCGGCGAGCGTGCCGGCATCTTCGAGCCCGATCTCGAGCGCGCGGGCCCGCGTCGCCCTGCTTCGCCCCTCCGAGGCCCACAAGACGCGCGCGCCCCCGCCCACCACGGTCGCGCCCACGGTCGCTCCCATCTCTCCCGGATGAAGCAGCCCTACCGTCACGCTCGAGTTCGTCATGGCTCAGAGGGTCCTCCGCCGTCCTCAGCCCGGGTTATTCAAATGACCCCATCGTGCTTGAGGGCCGTGAGGTCTTCGGGCGTATAGCCGAGCAGCGCGCCGTACAGGGCTAGGTTGTGCTCGCCCAGCAGGGGCGCGCGCGTCACGCGCGTGGGCGAGTCCGAGAGATGGATGGGGTTCCCGGGCATGGGAAACCGACCGCGCATCGGGTGCTCGACGGCGACCACCATGCCCCGTTCGATGAGGTGACGGTTCGACAGGATCTCGCCGGTGTCGAGGACGGCGCCACACGGGACGCCGGCGCCGCCGAGCACCGCCATCGTCTCGTGCTTCGTCTGCTTCTCGGTCCAGGCTTCCACGAGCGCGTCGAGCTCCTCGACGTGCTGGACCCGGCCGGGCAACGTCGCGAAGCGCGGGTCGTCGCCGAGGCCGGGATGGCCCATGACCCGTGTGAGGCTCCGCCACATCTCCTGGTTGGCCACGTGGATGTACACGTAGTCGTTGGGTCCGAAGGGCCGGCACCGGTAGAGGTTGGAGGGAGCGGTCGCCTGGGAGCGGTTCCCGCGGCGAGGCGCCGGCCGCCCTTCCACGTAGTGCTCGCGCAGGTGGATGCGCAGGAGATTCAGCACCGCGTCCTGCTGGGCGACCTCCACCTGTTGACCGCGGCCCGTCGCCTGTCGCTGGACGAGCGCGGCGAGGATGCCGATCGCGCAGTGTAGCCCGGAGCCGGTATCCCCCAGGCCGGCGGTCGCCCGCGTCGGCGGTCCATCCGGCGCGCCGGTCATGCTCATCGTGCCTCCCATCGCCTGGGCGATCCATTCGAAGCTCTTGTACTCCGAGTACGGGCCGCGGGTCCCGAACCCCTTGATCGAGGCGGCGATGATCCGCGGGTTGATCTCGCGGAGGGCCTCGTAGCCGAATCCCAGGCGCTCCATCACGCCCGTCGCGAAGTTCTCGACGACGACGTCCGCCTGGCCGACCATCCGTCCGAAGATCGCGCGTCCCTGCTCCGATTTCAGGTTGAGGGTGATGCCTTTCTTGTTGGCGTTCAGCAACAGGAAGAAGAACGAGTCCAGGTCCGGCCGTTCCGACAGGGCGCGCCGCGCCGGCTCGCCGGCCGGAGGCTCGATCTTGATCACGTCGGCGCCCAGCCAGGCAAGCAGCTCGGTGCAACTCGGCCCCGCCTCGTACTGGGTGAGGTCCAGGACCCGGATTCCGTCGAGGGCCTTGCCCATCCGGTCATCCCCCGTGTTGGTCAAGTCGTGTAGGCGGAGAAGCGAACCGTCTGCGCCCGCGCCTTGGGATCGGTGACCACGTTGACGACAGCGGGCTTCCCCGCGGCCGAGGCCCGCTCGAGCGCCGGCCGGATCTCGTGCGGCTTCTCGACGAACTCCCCGTGGGCGCCCAGGGCTTCCGCCACCCGGTCGTAGCGCGTGAAGCCGAGGCTTCGCCCGGGCTTGGGGTCCGGCCTGGCCCACGGCGCGTCGGCGGTCCAGCCGCCGTTGTTGCTGATGACCACCACGACTGGGATCCGATGCCGGACCGCGGTATCGATCTCCATCGCATTGAGGCCGTAGGAGCCGTCGCCGTGAAGCACCACGACCTGCGCGTCTGGGCGAGCCACCTTGGCACCCACGCCGAACGGCAGCCCCACGCCCATGCAGCCGAAGGGACCGGAGTTGAGCCGGTGACCGGGCGTGAAGGTCGGGAGGGACTGCCGGCCGTAGTTGAGGATCTCCTGCCCGTCGACGACCAGGATCGCGTCCCGGCGGAGGAAATCACGCACCTCCTTGCAGAGCCGGAGCGGATGGATGGGCACCTGGTCCACACTCATGAGCTTCGTCATCTCGGCCTGCTTCTCCGTGTCGAGGGCCCGGAGGCGGGCGACCCAGCCGGCATGGCGTCCCGGGTCGATCCGGCCCCGCGCCTCGGCCCGGAGCTGCTCGAGGACGGCGCGCGCGTCTCCGACGATCGGCACGTCCACCGGGCGGTTGTGGCCCAGTTCGCCGGGGTCCACATCCACCTGGATCACCTTGAGGTCCGCCGCGAACCGCGGCGGACGGCCGAACTGGATGACATAGTTGAACCGGGTCCCGACGGCGAGGACGACATCCGCGTCGGCGAACGCCTTGGCCCGCGTGTTGAGGAATGCGAGGGGGTGGTCTTCGGGCACCGTTCCGCGGGAGATCGGCGTGGTGTAGAAGGGGATGCCCGTGGCTTCGACCAGCGCCTGAAAGGCCGCCGCTCCGTCCGACCACCAGACACCGCTCCCGCCCAGGATCAAGGGCCGCTCGGCCCGGGCCAGGAGGGCTACGGCCTCTCGGACCGCCGCCGGATCGCCCGCCGCCCGCGGCGCCGGGCGCCACGCCGGGGGAAACGCGGCGGCGCTGTCGTCCACCTTCTCGCCGAGGATGTCGCCGGGCAGGTCCAGGTAAACCGGCCCCAGCCGGCCGGTCGTCGCCTGACGGAAGGCGGTGGCGACCAGTTCCGGGATGCGCCGGGCATCGAGCACGCGGTGAGCCCACTTGGTGATGGGGCGCATCACACCGACCTGGTCGATCTCCTGGAACGCCTCCGTGCCGAGCTGGACCCGCGGGCTCGATCCTCCGATGGCGACGAGGGGCGCCGCGTCGACGAACGCGTTCGCGACGCCGGTCACGAGGTTGGTCGTTCCCGGCCCCGAGCAACCCATGCAAACGCCGGGGCGCCGGGTGATCCGCGCGTAGGCATGCGCCATCATGGCCGCAGCCTGCTCGTGCCGGGTGTCGATGGCGCGGACGCCGAGGTTGATGAAGGCGCTCTCGGTCTCCAGCATCGGCCCGCCCATGATGTAGAAGAAGGCCTCGACGCCCTGCGCTCTCAACGACTTCGCGAGGAGGTCCGATCCGGTCACCGTCCCCATGACTCCTCCTTTGTCTCGCTCGAAGCCACCCGCTCGGCGGTCAGGTGAGCCGCCGAGGGATCAGGATTGCATTTGCGTCGCCATACTTCGTTGCTCGCTCGTCGGCAGGCCTCAACGTACACCCACGTACGCCTCGGCCTGCCGACCTCGCTCGCGCCTTGTCTGGCTCGCAACTTGACCCAGCACCGAGCCCAAATTGACCCACTACCAAATGCCGGGCCGCGCGCCGGTGGGCTCGACCGAGAGTGACGGCAGGGGCCAGCCTCGTTGTCGTTCCACGGTGGGGCGAACGCCGGGCTTGCGTATCGCGCGAGCGTCGGCTACCATAACGTTGTCCTGACGGTGTCCTCGCAACTCCTCGAATATGCAAAGAAAAGTTGCGGACGGGGCGTCGGCGAACACTATCCTTATTTATAGAGGGGAGAGCGCGTGGGCCGACTGAGCATCCGCGACCTCGTGGGTCGCGCGATGATCGACAAGAAATTCCTCGCCGACTTGGTGCGCGATCCCCACGAGGTTCTCGCCGACTACGACCTGAGCGCGGACGAGCGCGCCGCCATCATGCAAGCGGTAGGGCGGACGGCGAGCGCATCGAAGCACGAGCGGGCTCGCGCGCTCCGGGTCGTCCTGATGAAGCGGTGGGCCACGTGAGACGCGCAACGTTCCCCGCGCGGACGTAGCCGAGTGACCATCCGCCCCGACGTCGCCTTCCTGCGGCAGGTCCCGCTCTTCCAGGATGTGGATGAGCCGACCCTGCAGGCGCTCTGGCCGCGCCTTCGTGAACGGCGGCTCAGGAAAGGCGAGGTCCTCTTCCGCACCGGGGATCCCGGCGATGAGTTGTTCCTGATCTATTCGGGGAGCATCGTCGTTTCCAAGCCCGTGACGGGGCGCGTGGAGCAGGTCCTGAGGCGCATGGAACCGGGCGAGGCGTTCGGCGAGATGTCCGTGTTCGGCGCCGAGCAGACGCGGTCGGCCACCATCCAGGCGGAGACGGATGTCGTCCTGCTCGGCCTGCATCGCGACAACCTGAACCAGTTCATCGAGTCGAACCCGCGCGACGCGGCGAAGTTCTTCCGCGAGATGGTGAGGGTCTCCTTCAAGCGGCTGCGTGACACCTCCGACCTCGTCGCCGAGGTGACGCGCTGGGGACTCGAGGCCACGGGGCTCGACGTCGAGCACAAGTAACCGGGCGATGGGCGGTCCCAGCGACCCGGGCGACCAGGCCGAGGCGGACCGGCCCAAGCGGGCGCGCATCGAGCTGCTGGTCCGCGGCCAGGACGGTGCCGGCTTCGAGACGCGCGAGGTTCCGAGCGCCTTCGCCTACCTCGAGAGCCGACCGCAGCGCATCCCCGAGGCCGGGTGCGAGCTGGCGCGCCTGCCCTCCGGCCTTCGCGGCGCCGCGACCTACGTCCTCAAGAACCGTCGCACCGAGGAGTACCTGCTCCTCAGCGAGCCGGAGAAGTTTCTCTGGGAGCAGATGAACGGCAGCGCGTCGCTGCAGGAGATCGGCACGGCCTACGTGCTGCGCTACGGGGCCTTCGACTTCGACATCATCCCGGCCCTGATCGCCAAGCTGCGGCGCGCCGAGCTCCTGACCATGCGTCCGGCCTCCCGGCTGCGGGAGGTGCTGGCCCGGAACCAGAAGAATCCGGCCGCCCGCGCCGCCGAGAAGGTGCTGCGCGCGCTGGAGAAGCTGACGGTCACGAGCCGGAAGTCCCACCACGTCTTCGAGCTGGTCTACCGGTACGGCGCCTTCCTGCTCTTCACGCCCGCCGCCGTGGTCGTGCTGGCGGGGCTCGTGGCGCTCGGGAGCCGGGGGGCCGTCGAGCTGTGGCGAGGGAGCGGCGAGGTCGCGGCGGGCTTCGCGAGCCACGCGCTGGTCGCCATCCTGCTGATCAAGCTCTGCTTCTGGCTGACGGTGGTGGGCCACCAGGCCATGCACGCGCTGGCCTGCGTTCACTACAAGCGCCGGGTGCGGGAGTTCGGCTTCACCATGCTGCACGGCTTCATCCCCACGTTCTACGTGGACGTGACGGACATCTTCATGGCCAGCCGGCGCGCGCGGGTCGTCAACGCCCTGGCCGGGCCGCTCGTGCACCTGCTGCTGGCCTCGGTGTGCCTCTGGACCGCGAGCCTGTCCGGCCCCGGACTCGTGAAGGGCTTTCTCGCCGCCTCGGCCATCCTGCAGCTCCAGTCCTTCTTCGTGAGCCTCTATCCCTTCTGCTTCCTCGAGATGGACGGCTATCACATCCTGGTGGACCTCCTCGGCGTGCCGACCCTCAACCACGACTCGGTTCGTTTCGTCCGCGAATCGCTCTGGTCCCGGCTCAGGAGCGGCACCGCGCTGAACCGCCAGGAGGTAGCCTGCGTCGCCTACTTCGTCCTCTCCGTCGCGTCCATCGCCGGCTTCGTCGCCCTCAACGCGTGGGTGCTGATGCACGCCAGCCGCAGTTCCTGACTCGGAGGGGGCTCAGGCGGTTCCGGAGGCGATCAGCGAGAGCAGCCGACCTACCGAGTCCGAGAGCGACGGCGGGTCGCCCTCGCCCTCGAGGAGCGCGCGGCGCTGCTCCTCCAGGCATCGCGCTTCCAGGCGCATCTGCGCGGAGAGCCGCACCACCGGCCCCAGGAGCCGCGCCACCTCGAGGACGAACTGGACGGCGCGTTCAGCGCGCTCGGCCCCGGGCCCGGCCTCGCTGAGCCAGGCGATCGCGGAGTCGCGCAGTTTCCGGCTCACCCTGATCGTGGCGCCGTCGGCCCTGAGGAGATCTCCGGCGACGGCGCCCCACTCCAGCGCGAGGCCGTCCATCACCTCGCGGATGGAGCGTGCCAGCGCCGGCGCGCTCTCGCGCGCGATCAGCTCCGCGAGCGCGGGGCTCCACGCGCGCGGCAGCGGCGCCGCCGGCGCGCGATCGGGCGCGGCCGCCGGAGTCTCCAGCACCTCGCCGGAGGGATCCAGGACGAGCCGGTCCTCGAGCGGCCTCCCGAGGGCCCAGAGCGAGCAGATGACGCGATCGCCCTCCCGCCTGAGGACGCGCGGCTCGCGGCGGGTCACGCCCTGCCAGTCCATGCGGTAGAACGTCGCTCCGTCCAGCACCACCTTGTCGATCTCGTGGCGGAGCTGCACCGCGACCGCCGGCGCCACATGATGGCGCTCGTGGGGGGCGGGGAGCCAGTCGAGCCGGCCGCCGTCCATGAAGCGCTCGAGCGGGTCGGCCACCGCGGGGTCATAGCGGAAGGATTCGAGCAGCGCGGTGAAGAGCTGCTCGGTCGGGTACGGGCCGCGATAGCGCACGCGGGTCACGCCCTGGTCTTTCATGAGCCCCGCCAGGAGATCGAGGATCGCCGTGCCCGCGCCGGGAGGGAGGCGCCGAGGCTCGGCGAGCGGCGGGATGAGATCGGGCCGCTCGTAATCGACGGACTGGAACACGGTCAGCGTCTCCCGGGGGGTCCACGGGCCGGAGGCATCGAGGAGCCACACTCGATCGGAGCAACCCCAGCCGGGATGTGTGGCTGCCCTGGGCTCGATGCCGACCCAGCACCCTTCCGCCGTGAGGCATCTGGCCCAGCCGAGTGTGCCGTCGGGCTGCCAGCGGAACGCCGCGATCAGGTTGCCGCGCCGGTCGAACTGGATGAGCCGGCGTCGCCCGGGCCCCGGGTCATAGCCGGTGAGCGTGCCCCAGCGCCCTGCCGTGATCGGCGGCTCCACGCCGTCGAGCGCGCGGACGAGGGCGCCCACGCGCTCGGGGTCGAGGGCCCGGATTGCAGGACGCTCGAGCCACGATGCGAAGCGCTGGAGAAGGGCGCGGTCCATGCGGTGATGATACAATCCGGCGCGTGAGAACTCCCCTGATCGTGTCGGCGCTGATCCTGTCGGCATGCGCTGCCGCCGTCCCCATGCCCCGCCAGCCCTTTGACGACATCCCGGCGCCGAAGGAGTGGGTGCCGTACTCGCGCGAGTGGGTGATCATCCAGACTCCCAAGGTCACGGCCGCCAAGCTCATCTACTTCGCCGAGACCAAGGTGGACGCGACGCTCGAGCATGCCCGCCGGCTCCTGATCCAGACGGGCTGGAGCGAGACGAAGAGCGAGCGCTTCGTGAACCCCGAGAAGTTCCCGGGGGTGTGGGCGGACTTCCGCAAGGGCGACGACATCTGCCGCGTGACCGTGATCGAGGGCTCGTACGCCACTCATGTGGACTTCACGGTGGCGCGGGTGAACCCCCCTCGCTGATGGCGGTGGATGCGGTGGACGACCTGGGCTGGCGCTCGGCCCTTGACCTGGCCGGCCTGATCCGCAAGAAGGCGGTCTCACCTGTCGAGGTGGTCGACGCCGTTCTGGCGCGGATCGAGCGGCTGAACCCGCGGCTCAACCCGTTCTGCACCGTCACCGCCGAGGAGGCCCGCGAGGCCGCCATGGCGGCCGAGGTCGCCGTCATGACGGGCGAGCCGTTGGGGCCGCTCCACGGCGTGCCGTTCTCGGTCAAGGATCTGGTGTTCACCCGGCGCGTCCTCACCACCGGCGGCTCGCGTCTCTTCGCCGATCATGTGCCCGAGGAGGACGCCGTCGCGGTCGAGCGGCTCAAGTCGGCCGGCGCCATCCTCGTAGGCAAGACCAATACGCCCGAGTTCGGTCACAAGGGCGTGACGGACAACCCGCTGTTCGGCGTCACTCGCAATCCGTGGAACCCGGAGCTGACGCCCGGCGGCTCGAGCGGCGGGGCGGCAGCGGCGGTGGCGGCGGGGATGGGGCCGCTCGCCGTGGGGACGGACGGCGGCGGCTCCATCCGCATCCCGGCCGCCTTCTGCGGGATCTACGGGCTCAAGCCGTCCTATGGCCGCGTGCCACAGCATCCGACGTTCCGGGGCTGGCAGGGGGTCGGCGTCACGGGGCCCATGACGCGGACGGTGCGCGATGCGGCGGTGATGCTGGACGTGATGGCGGGACCCGACGACCGCGACCGGCACTCGCTGCCGGCAGACGGCGGCGCCTCATACTTGGCGGCGTGCGAGGCCGGCGTCGCCGGGCTCTCCATCGCGTGGTCACCGGATCTCGGCCATGCCCGCGTGGATCCTCACGTGGAGGATCTCTGCCGCCAGGCCGCGGAGCGGTTCGAGTCGCTCGGCTGTCACGTCGAGGTCGTGACGCCCTCCTGGGAGGATCCCGAGGAGACCTTCCGTGTGATGGTGGCGGCGGAGACCTACGCCGCCTGGGGCCATGCCATGGGGGAGGGAGACGACCGGCCGGACCGGAGCCTCGTCGCCCTGCTCCGCTTCGGCCGCACCATCGGCATCGAGTCGTACCTCCGCGCGCTCCATCGCCGCGAGGACTTCTGGACCGAGGTGCAGCGCTTCCTGGCGCGCTTCGACCTGCTGATCACGCCCACGGTGGCGGTGCCGCCCTTCGCCGTTGGTCGGCCCGGGGTCAAGGAGATCAATGGCCACCCCGCGTCACCGCTCGGCTGGATGCCGTTCACCTTCCCGTTCAACCTGACGGGCCAGCCGGCGGCGACCGTGCCCGTCGGCTTCACGCCCTCCGGGCTGCCCGTTGGATTGCAGATCGTCGGGCGGCGCCATGGCGAGCGCACGGTGCTCGCCGCCTCCGCCGCGTTCGAAGCGGCGGCGCCCTGGACCGCGCGCCGGCCCGACGTCGACTGACGCGGGTTCGCCCGGCAGCGGGTCGGCTCCACCCCAGCGCGGCGATCGGCTGCGCCTCACGCCCCGCAGCCTCACTCGTGGACCTTGAAAGTTCGCGGCGCCTGCAGATTGAGCAGGTGGTCCGCTCGTGAGCCATCATGAGCCGATGTCCTCACCGCCGCGCGCCCGCGCGCTCGGGGTCGGGTCCGGGCAAGGATCACATTTCTCGCCGGACACTTCAAGTCGGGGACGACCTAAGCCCGCTGTTGGCTTTTGCGCCGCGCAACGGGCACTTTGCCTGCGAGCCGCCCGGGAGCATAATGGGCGCGCAGGGCGATGGGGTTCGCCCGAAACCGCCCACCCGCGTGGCGCTGATGACCCCTACCGAAAACGGCAGGGGTCTTTTCTTCATGCCCAACTAGGGGCAGCGTACCTGCCGGATGCTCGCATTCTTCGCCGGCGCGCTGGAGGGCCGGCTGCCCCCTCCGCCGGAGTGGCCGGCGCCGCGACCGATGACCCCGGAGCCTCCCCGGTGGGGGTGGCTTCGAAAGATTCTCGGCAGGCGGCTCGAGCCGCGGGCGGCGGGAAACACGCGTGAGCCGAGCGCCCACGGAGGATCATGAGCGGGACGGGACCCCGGGTGCCCAGCAAGTTCATCAGGTTCTTCCGGCTCGTCGACGCCTGCGATGGGCCCGGATGCCCCGTATGCCGCTGTCTCGTGGCCGATGCGCGCCAGTATCTGGGCAGCCTCCTGTACGAGCAGGTGAATGACCCCGACACGCGCCGGCGTCTACACGCCTCGTGGGGTTTCTGCAACTGGCACGCCTGGATGCTGCGGGAGGTCTCCGACCCCGCCTTCGGCTCGGCCATCATGTATGAGGACTTCCTGCGGGCGGCGATCCAGCGGTTCGAGCGTAAGGCGGACCAACTCGTCAGGAGCCCTCGAGGGCTGCTCGGATGGCTCAGCCGGCTCGGTCGCCAGGCAAGGCGCTCGCTGCTCGCCGAGGTCTATCGCCAGCGCGCGGTCTGCCCCGGCTGCCACCTGGTCGCCGAGTCCGAGGCGGACTATGTGCGCGTCGCCCTCCAGTTCATCGACGACCCGCAGTTCGACCGCGCCTACCGTCGGTCCCAGGGGCTCTGCGTGCCGCATACTCTGCAGGCCATCCAGCTCGGGGCCGGCACCACCGACGCCCAGCCGCTCGTCACACGCACGCTCCCGAAGTGGGCGGAGCTGAGGCGGGATCTCCAGGGGTTCGCGGACAAGCACGACTACCGGAACCGGCGACCGTTCACTGAGGCCGAGAGCACCGCGTACCTGCGGGCGATCGAGGTGCTGACAGGGGCGCGGGGACTTTTCGCGAATGACCTGAGAGCCGGCGCGCGGGCGGCCCACGGAGCCCGTGGAAATGACATCAGCCCCGATCGGCCGCTGGAGCGCGGTGCCGAGGACGCCGACTTCGAGCGAGGCAAGCTCGAGCTGCGGATCAAGGAGCTGACCGAGCAGCTCGAGCGATTGCAGGCCGAGCTCCAGGCCGCGCGGTCAGCGGGAGGCCGTTAGCTCCGCAGCCTGCGTCCGGAGCGCCTCGAGCCGCTCGATCTCCGATCTCACCGCCTCCCGCCCTTGCGCGTGCCGTTCCCTCGCGCGCTCGAGCGCCCGCTCGGCCGCCTCCGGCCCTTCGGTGAGCCGGACGCGGATGTCTCTCTCGAGCCCCCAGATCACGCGCCACCTCGCCGTAGGCGCGCAGGGAGCGCGACCGGCATTCCTCCGTCACGACCCAGAGCTGCACCGCGTGGCCGGAAATCCATCTGCTCTTTCGGATGACCTCGGCTCGAGCTCCAGCGTGCGGGCGAGCCCTCCCATCACCTCCCGCGCCTCGTCCATGCGGATGCGAAGCTCTCGATGCGCCGCATCCCGGAGGTCGTCGTCGAACGCTGTCAGCACGCCCTCGTGCGTCCATCCGAGTACCGTCTCGATCCAACCCAGCTCTGTCTCGATTGCACGAAGCCCAACCGTGAGCGCCCGCCGCTGCCCGTCGGTCATCATCACGCCTTCCCCACCCCGATCATCACGACGGTTACGCGGCCAGGACCCGGAGGATCTCGCGCCGGTCCACCAGCCCGCGAAAGCGGCCGTCCTCGTCCACGACGACGAGCCGCTTGACCCGGTGCTGCATCATCAGGCGGATGGCATGCGCCAGCGAATCGTCGGGCCGCACCGTGATCAGGGAGGGCGCCATCAGGTCCGCGGCCCTCAGGGCCCCGGCGTGCTCCGGCGCGTGCTTCCCCGCCTTGCGTGGCCCCTTGCCCATGAGCATCCGCAGGATCCAGGGGCGCGTCCCGGGACTCGAGCGCGCCAGGACGTCGCGGTCGCTGATGAGCCCGAGCACCGTCCCTGTCGAGCTTGTCACTACGACCCGCCTCAGGGGGCTTTCCAGCACGCGTTCCAGGACTTCCTCCGCCGGAGCCTCCGCGGTCAGGACGGGCACCTCGGTGGTCGCCGCATCGGCCACCGTGCGCCCGCCCGCCGCCACCTCGTCCCCGGCGGCTTCACCGGGCTCGGGCAGGGCGGCGATGGCGCGAAGCACGTCGGCCCGGCTCACGATGCCGATCAGCTCTTTGTGCTGGTTCACCACGGGCAAGCGCTTCACGCGCCGCGCCGCCATCAACCGGATCACCGTCGAGAGATCGGCCGAGCCCTCCACCGTGTGCACGTGGCGCGTCATCACGTCGCGAGCCGACTTCGGGCTCCGCGCCAGGCCGCCAAGCCGCTCCCTCAGGGAATCGGCGCCAAGCTCCTGCTTGATGGAGAGGCGCAGGTCCATGTCGCCGCGCTCGAGCAGGTCCCCCCCGGTGATGATGCCCACCACGTGCCGCCGGGTGTCCAGGACGGGCAAGGCCTTCACGTTCCGCCGGAGCAACAGCTCGACCACCTCGGCGAGCGGCGCGTCGATCGTCACCGACGAGACGGCCCGCACCATGATGTCGTCCGCGTGCAGGAGGGCTTGCGGCGACCGGACAAGCAGGACCGAGCAGGGCGCCTCGCTGGCCACGTGGCTGGCGGTCCCGCCGATGGTGCCGCTCCATGGGTGCTCGAGGCCGGTGGCCCCGAGCACGATCAGGTCAACTCCCGCGTCCCGGGCCTGCTCCCGGATCGCCTGCGCGGCGTGTCCGGTTCGCGTCACGTGCTCGAAGGTGACCCCCGCGGCCCGCGCATGCTCTTCGGCCGCCGCCTTGAGCTGCACGATGTATGGCCGCTCGGCCTCGTCGGCGCGCGCGAGCGGCGAGACCTCGCGGATCGTGATACCGATCACGCTCGCCCCGCTCAGGATCGCGAAGTCCACCGCGGCGCGAAAGGCGAGGCGCCCGACGGGGGACCCGTCCAGCCCCACCAGGATCCGCTTGATGCCGGCGAGGCCGTCCGCTCCCCTCTGGGAGCGCACGATCAGCACCGAGCAGGAGGCCAGGCGGATAAGGCTCAGGGAGGTGCTGCCGATGACACGCTCGAACACGCGACTGTGCCCCTGGGAGCCCAGCAGCAGCAGGTCGCAACGCCGCTGCCGGGCGAAGTCGAGGATTGCCTGCAATTCGTGACCCTGACGGACGACGCTCTCGAGGTCCACGCCCTGCAGCGCCGCCGAGTCGCGCGCCTGTTTCGTCACCGCCCGGAAGTGCTCGTCGATCTGCTCCCTGGCGTCCTCGACCTCGCCGATCGTCGCGGCGTAGCGGGGCAGATGCTCCTCGACCGAGATGCTGTAGAGCTCCGTCCTGGGGCTCTTGGCGAGCCCGATCCCCATCGTGAGTGCGGCCTGGGCGCCTTCGGATCCGTCGTAGGCGACGAGAATGCGTTTAAACATGCCAGCGCTCCTTCCCGATCACCGGGGCACCGTGATTCCGCAAGCCTCAGAGCAGTCGCAGCAGCCGCGCAACGAGAACGATCGCAAGACGTACGCCACATAGCGGTTGACGCTCCCCGACCGTGCGCAGCGTGCGGGCGACGGGTTCGACGGTCCGATCCTGGACGCTCTCCACATCGACCTGGCGCGCGGGGAGCCGTCGATCCCGTAGACTTGCGGCCGGTGCCATCTCCGTGGATAATGCGCCCTGGTGTATCGGGCGATGGGGTTCGCCTGAGAGCGCCCGCGGCCGCGGCGGGCTGATGACCCCTACCGGTTGGTCCGGTGGGGTCTTTTTTTTGCCCGAGCCGCCACGCCGGGCGGACCTCTGAGGGCTCGGGGGAAGGAGCGACGCATGGAGAGCCTCTGGATCGCGATGATCGCCGCGATCCTGATCTTGCTCGCGAGCGTGGTCTCGATCGAAGCCGGCATCTCGGTGGCCTTGATCGAGATCACGCTCGGCGTGGTCGCCGGCAACTTCCTCGGGGTCACGAGCCCGCCTTGGATGGACTTCCTCGCGTCTTTCGCGAGCATCCTCCTGACCTTCCTGGCCGGCGCCGAAGTGGACCATCAGGTGCTGCGGGAGCAGTTCAAGGAAAGCCTGCTCATCGGCGGCGTGTCCTTCCTCGCCCCCTTTGTGGGCGCGTGGCTCTTCTGCGCCTGGGCGCTCGGCTGGTCGGGCCCGGCGTCCCAGATCGCGGGCGTCGCGCTCTCGACGACCTCGCTCGCCGTGGTCTACGCGGTCCTGGTCGAGACCGGGCTCACGCATACGGCGATCGGCAAGCTCATCATGGCCTCCACCTTCGTGACGGACTTCGGGGTCGCCCTGGCGCTGGCGGTGCTCTTCATCCGGCCCACGTGGTGGCTGGTGCCCTTCCTCGGGGTGTCGATCCTGCTCATTTGCTTGATGATTGCGCTCCAGCCATGGTTCTTCCGCCGCTACGGAGACCGCGTGATCGAGCCCGAGATCAAAGGCGCCGTGGCGGCCCTCCTGGTGCTGATGTTCTTCGCCGAGCGCGCCCAGAGCCATGCGGTGCTGCCCGCCTTCGTGCTTGGCCTGGCGCTCGCGCCGATCTTCCACCGGCACCGGGAGCTGGGACGGCGCTTCCGTGTGGTCGCCTTCGCGCTCCTCACGCCGTTCTTCTTCCTCAAGGGCGGCCTGAACGTTTCGCTCGGGCTGGTCTGGGCCAACTTCGGGCTGCTCGTGCTGCTCCTGCTGGTCAAGCAGGTCACCAAGTTTGTCGGGGTGTACCCGTTCGCCAGGCGCTACGTTCCACGCGACGCGATCTTCACCACGCTGCTCATGTCCACGGGGCTCACCTTCGGCACCATCTCCTCGCTCTACGGCCTCAATGCGGGGATCCTCAACCGCGCCCAGTTCTCCGTGCTGGTGACGACGGTCGTGGTGAGCGCCGTGGTCCCGACGCTCATCGCCCAGCGATGGTTCTCCCCGGAGATGCGCGAGGAGCCGCCGGAGGCGGCGGCTGTTGAAGTGGCGCGCGACTAGCGCGATGCCCCAGAAGGTCGCAACATCCGGCTGGGGCCGGGCTGGGGTTGCTCTCCCCGGAACCGCGGCTTCTGCGCGTTGCCGAAGCCGCAGACCTCCGTCTCGTGGCCCGTTATGCGCCGGCGCAACCGGGTGCGACTCAGCGTGTTCCGGGGAGGGCGAGCCCAAGCCCGCCCCGCCCATTCGTCAGCGAACTTCTGCGACGGCACACTAGCGCGTCACCGTCTTCCCGGAGTCCCGCTCGGACTGCATGAGCCGCTCCTGGTGTTGGCGGAGCGCCTGGTCGTAGCGCCGGAGCATGTCCGTCCGCTGCGAATCGAAGCGCAGGCGCTCGACGAGGACGCCCGCGAAGAAGGCGACGACCACGGCCACGAGCAGGGCAAGCCCCCGGAGGACCCGTCCCGCCGGCGACGGGGGCTGAGAGTCCATGCCCGGTATAATAGCAAGCTATGGCACGCGCGCGAGTCTGGCTCGAACAGGTGGCCCGTCGCTTCGGGGGCACCCGCATGCTGGCGCTGCCGCTGCTCCGCACGCTGGCCGTGCTGGCCGGCTTCGTCTGGGCGCTGCTGGTGCCGGCCGGCTACCGCACCTGGGGTCCGGTGCAGAACGTCCTCCTGATGTTCTTCCTCTACAGCGTCACGCTGATGGCGGCGCTCTGGCGCTGGCCGCACCGGGTGCTGCGGCTGAACCTCGTCGTCCTCATGGCGGATCTGGCGTTCGCGCTGCTGCTGATCCACTTCACGGGCGGGGCGCGGAGCACGCTCTTCCTGGCCCTGCTCCTGATCGCCGGGCTTCAGTCCTACTACTTCGGCCTCGGTCATGGGCTGGGCGTGGCGCTGGCCGCCGCCGCCGCCTACCTCGCCGTGGTCTGGCCGACCATCGATCAGATCGAGTGGGCCAACATGGTCATACGCCTCGTCATGCTGGTGGGCACCGCCATCGGCGTCGGGGTCCTGGCCCAGGTGGAGGAGAGCGAGCGGCTGGCGGTGGCGAAGCTCACCGGCGACGTGCAGGCTCGGGAGCAGTTCATCCGGAGCGTGATCGAGAGCCTGGGCGAGGGGCTGGTTGCGCTCGATCTGCAGGGCCGCGTGATCGGATGGAATCGAGCCATGGAGGAGCGGTACGGGATCGCGGTGGACGAGGTGCTGGGGCAGACCTTCCTGGATCGCTTTCCCAGCTACGGCTCGGAGGGGCTGGCAGAGCCGCTCCGGCGGCTGCTCGGCGGCGAGATCGAGCACTTCACGCTGGAGGCGCTGACCCACGAGACGCTGCGCAAGGGGCGGGTCGTCCAGAACCTCAAGGGCAGCCTGCTCCGCCAGAGCGGCCGGCCCGCGGGCGCCGTGCTCCTGATCCAGGACATCACCGAGCGCGTGGCGCTGGAGCGCTCGGCCCGCCAGGCCGAGAAGCTGGCCGCCCTGGGCGCGCTGGCCGCCGGGCTCGCCCACGAACTGAACAATCCCATCGGGATCATCTCGTCGCGGATCGAGATCATGCTGCTGGATGCCGAGTCCGAGCCGCTGCCGCGGGAAGTCACGGAAGACCTGCGCGTGCTGCACCGTCACGCCCAGCGCGTGGCCCGCATCGCCCAGGGGCTCTTGTCCTTCTCGCGGCAATCCTCCGAGCGGCGCGGCCCCGTGGACCTGAACTATCTCGTGGAGGAGACGCTGCTGCTCATGGAGAAGCAGGTGGTCAAGGAGGGGATCGCCGTGAAGCGCGCGCTGGCGCCGGACCTGCCGCCCGTCTGGGGAGACGGCAACGCGCTCCAGCAGGTGATGCTCAACCTCCTGAGCAATGCACGCGACGCTCTGCCCGAGGGCGGGGAGATCGTCGTCGAGACGGGACCGTCGCCCGGGCGGCCGGGCGGGGTGCGGCTCATCGTGAGCGATACGGGACCGGGGATCCCGCCCGACGTCCTGCCGAAGATCTTCGACCCCTTCTTCACGACGAAGTCGGAGGGGACGGGCCTCGGGCTCTCCATCTCCTACGGCATCGTCCGGGACCACAAGGGGACGGTGGACGTGCAGTCGAGGCCGGGGGAGGGGACGACGTTCATCCTCACCTTTCCGCCCCTCACGGCCGAGGTGGACGCATGACGCGGGCGCGAGTGCTGATCGTGGACGACGAGCCCGACATGGTGGAGAACTGCGCCCGCATCCTCGGGCGCACCGGGTACGACTGCGTCACTGCCACCGATCCGCGGCGCGCGCTCGAGCTGCTCGAGTCCGAGCGTCCCGACCTGGTCCTCACCGACCTGAAGATGCCGGGGGTGGACGGCATGGCCCTGCTGCGCAGGGCGCGGGAGCTGGACCCCGCGATGTCGGTCATCATGATCACGGCCCACGCGACCATCGAGTCCGCGGTGGCCGCCATCAAGGAAGGCGCCTTCGACTACCTGCCGAAGCCCGTCTCCATGGAGGAGCTGCGCGTGAAGGTGGAGCGCGCGCTCCGCCACCGCGGGCTCCAGGTGGAGAACAAGAACCTCCGCGCCCAGCTCCAGCAGGCGCTCGGGCTCGAGAACATCATCGGGGCGAGCCCCGCCATGACCCAGGTCTTCGAGCTGGTGAAGAAGGCGGCGCGCTCGGAGGCCAATATGCTGGTGCTGGGCGAGTCGGGGACCGGCAAGGAGCTGATCGCCCGCGCCATCCACGCCAATAGCCCGCGCGCTGCCCAGGCCTTCGTGCCGGTGGACTGCGCCTCGCTCCCGGAGCCGCTCCTGGAGTCCGAGCTTTTCGGCCACGAGAAAGGCGCCTTCACCGGCGCCGTCCGGAGCAAGCCCGGCCTCATGGAAGTGGCCCATCGGGGCACCCTGTTCCTGGACGAGATCGCGGAGCTCACGCCGGCGCTCCAGGTCAAGCTGCTGCGGGCGCTCCAGGAGCGCCAAATCCGCCGCGTGGGCGGCACCTCGCTCGTGGACGTGGACGTGCGGGTCGTCTCGGCCACCAACCGCGACCTCCGGGAGGCGGTCGCCAAGGGCCAGTTCCGCGAGGAGCTCTACTACCGCGTCAACGTCATCGCGATCACCCTGCCCCCGCTGGGCGAGCGCGTGGGGGACGTGAAGCTCCTGGCCCACGCCTTCCTCAAGAAGTACGGGCAGGGACGCATCGCCGCCATCGAGGAGAGCGCCATGCAAGCGCTCGAGGCCTACGCCTGGCCCGGCAATGTCCGCGAGCTGCAGAACATCATCGAGCGCGCCTGCGCACTGGCCGAGGGCGAGACCATCACGCGGCGCGATCTGCCCGAGCACGTGCAGGCCCCGGCCGGGTCGCCGCCGGCGGCCCCTCTTCCCGTGACGGACCAGGCGCTCACCTCGGGTGCCGAGCTGCCGCTCAAGGACGCCAAGGAGCGCTGGCTCCAGGTGCTCGAGGCGTCCTACCTCCGCGACCTCCTGGACCGCCACGACGGCAATATCTCCGCCGCGGCCAAGGCGGCCGGCATCGACCGCAAGACCTTCCACCGACTCATCAACAAGTACCAGCTCCGGTAGTGAGGCGGCGTCGCGGGGGAGATCCCGCGAGCGGGGCGACCACCGGACATTGCGGGCCCGGCTTGCCCGGGCTCACGGGTGCGAACGATGCGCCACGGAAAGGATCAGACGATGCGGACCAAACGCCTGCATCACACCCGTCGTCCCACCCCGTGCACGGCTCGCGCCCTGCGGGCCGTGCTCGTCTCGATGCTGGCTCTCGCCGCCGTCGGCGTGGAGACGGCCAAGGCCCAGATCGCGTCGCGAACGCCCGAGTCCTACCTGCGAGTCGAGTCGACGGTGGAGCCGTCGAAGAGCGGACGCCAACGCATCACGGGCTACGTCTACAATGAGCGAGACCTCAGGGCCGCCAATGTCCAGCTCCTCGTAGAGGCGCTGGACGCCTCCGGGCAAGTGGTGGGCTCAACGCCCGCCTGGGTCTACGGCGAGGTGCCGGCCCGGAACCGCTCGTACTTCGAGGTCCCGCTCTCGCTGAGTGGCTCCAGCTACCGGGTGACGGTGCGCTCCGTCGACTGGCGCGGCTACGGCGCCGGCGGCGGCTAAGGTCGACGCTCGGGAGGAGGTTGATCAAGACAGAGCTCAAAGTATCAAGGTCCATGATGGGGTGACTTCTCACAAAGCCATGGCGCTGACGGCGCTTCGCGCCGCACCTCATCGTTACAAGCTATGAGCCCTTGCGAAGGTCGGCCAGCACCCGCTCCAGCGCCTCTCGCCGTTGGCGTTCGGTATTCAGGTCTCGCGACAACTGTTCAATCTTCTGTTCCGTTTTCGCTTGGGATTCCCTGAGTTGGTCGGCCTGCCGGACCTTCAGATCAGCGATGTCGTTGACGGCTCGGTGACGTTCCCACCAGCCCGCCCCAATCCCGCCTCCGATGAGACCGACAACCAACCACACCACCGCTCGTTTGGCAAAGGGCATCTTCAAATCCATGCGCGTCTACTCCTTATTAGCAGCTTAGTACCCCATTTCTCAATTATGATGACGTATTTTTCTAGGGTAACCTTGCGAAGGGCTGGCACATTGCTCCTTAATGGAGGTGGGCCGGCCTATGCCGAGAGTGAGCCCATACGTCATCGAGTTGACCAGACCAGAGCGGGAGGAGCTAGTGGCCAGAGCGCGGCGATATACGGCACCGTATCGGGACGTCATCCGGGCGAAGATCGTCTTGTTGGCGGCCGGCGGGTTGTCGAATGACGTCATCGGCTCGCGCTTGGATACGCCGCGCCAGATCGTCAGCAAGTGGCGCAAGCGGTTCTCCCTGGCCCGATTACCGGGCCTCGAGGAGCAGCCTCGAGGCGGGCGGCCAGCCCGCTTTTCCCCCCAGCGTCGTCGTCGAGGTCAAGGCGCTGGCGTGTGAGTTGCCGAGCCAGCGCGGAGTGCCCCTGGCCCGGTGGTCCGTCACCGAGTTGCAGCGCGAGGTGATCGCCCGGGGCGTCGTCGCGGAGATCAGCGGGACCACGCTGTGGCGCTGGCTCAGCCGGGATGCCCTGCAGCCCTGGCGCCACCGCAGTTGGATCTTTCCACGTGATCCTGACTTCGCCGCCAAAGCTGGCCGCATCTTGGATCTCTACGAAGGCCGCTGGGAGGGCCGGCCGTTGGGGCGGCGGGAGTATGTCCTCTGCGCGGATGAGAAGACGAGCATCCAAGCGCGGCGACGCATCCACGCCTCGCTGCCACCGACGGCGGGCCGGCCCATGCTCGTGGAGCACGAGTACGAACGGGCCGGGGCGTGGGCGTACTTGGCCGCCTGGGATGTGCACCGCGCAAGAGTCTTCGGCCGCTGCGAACCCACCACCGGGATCGCACCGTTTGAGCGCTTGGTCGCGCAGGTGATGCGCCAGGTGCCCTATCGGTCCGCGCGTCGCGTCTTCTGGATCGTCGACAACGGGTCGGCCCACCGAGGCGACAAGGCCTGCCGACGCCTGCAAGCCCGCTGGCCGAACCTCGTTCTTGTCCACACGCCGATCCATGCCAGTTGGCTCAACCAGGTCGAGATCTATTTCTCCGTCGTGCAACGCAAGGTCTTGACGCCCAACGACATGGCCAGTCTGACGGCGCTCAAGGAGCGTCTCCTCCGCTTCGAAACCCACTACGAGCAGGCAGCGACGCCGTTTCAGTGGCCTTCACGCGTCGCGACCTCGCGCGCCTGCTGGCCAAGCTCCCACGTCGATCGCATCGCGTGGCTGCCTAAACTCGTGCTCACGGATACGTCACCATAATTGAGAAATGGAGTACTTAGCCTCGCTTCGCCTCTCGATCGAGCCAGCGAATGGCCGCGTCGCGACCGGCGGCCTGAGCCAGCTTCTCCGACGAGAGCGTCGCGTTGAAGGGCACGATCCGCGCCTCGGCGGATGCCGCCGATCCCGTCGCCCAGACCTCGACTAGAGCCGACCAGGCCCGGCCGACCGGGCGAGCGATCACTCGGATCTGCCAGCCGTCGTGCTCGGTCTCCAGCGGTCGCATAGGAAAGAGACTATAGCGCAGTCGCGCGGTGGTTTCGCTCACGAGAATCCCGGCGCGTTCAAGAGCCGATCCCAGCTGATGGGGCGAAACCTCTCGCCCTGACCGGAAAAGACCTGCTGGATGGCTTCGCGTTGTGTACTACCGGACTGACGGCACGATCCGCTGAAGCCCTGCCGGGGCGGCGATGTCCCACCGGGGAGGGCCAGTCCCACCCGCCGCGTTGTGGTTTGCTTCCAACACACCGATTTCCTTCATCTCCCCGGCTGGCACCTCCGTTGCAGCTTCGCCGATCAGGAGTTGTCGTGACATCTGTGAACGGGTTTAATGAAGGCTGAGGAGGCGCTCATGAAGCTCAACAAGATCCTGGTTCCACTGGATGGGTCGACCCTTGCCGAATCGGCCATTGCCAAGGCGATGGAACTGGCCGGAGATGAAGCCACGCTGATGCTGCTGCGCGCCGCCGAGGCTCATACGCTCCCCGGGATGGATCCCACCGAGGCGCAGGTGGAAGTGGTGCGCGAGGCCGAGGAGTACCTGGCCGCTGTAGCCGGGCGGCTCCGGGAGCAAGGGTTCGCACGCGTCGAGACCAGCGTGTGGTACGGGCCGGCCGCCTCCGCCATCGTGGACGCGGCGAGGCTCAGGAAGGCCGACCTGATCGTCATGAGCACGCATGGGCGCAGCGGCCTCGGACGGCTCATCCTGGGAAGCGTGGCGGAGTCCGTGTTGCGGGGCACCAACACGCCGATTCTCCTGCTGCGGGTCCCGGGCGCGCCCGTGGAGGAGCCATGGGGCGCGGGTCAGGCCCGGCCGACCAAGGAGCCCGCGCATGTATAAGCGCGCACTGGTCCCGCTGGACGGCTCGCCCGTCGCGGAGACCATCCTGCCGTTCATCCTGGAGATCGCCGGGTCACTCGACATGGAGGTCGTGCTGCTCCGGGTCGTCCAGCCCGTGCCGTCCATGGTCCCGGTCTTCGCGCGGCACGCCGCTCAGGAGGCTGTCGCATGATCGCCACCGACCCGCTCTCGATCAAAGCGATCCGCCGCGGGCTCCAGACCAGCGTCGTGGGGCGGTGTCTCTACCTCTTCGGCGAGGTGGAATCGACCAATACCGTCCTCCGCCGTCTGGCCCGCTCCGGCGCCACCGAGGGCACGGTCGTGCTGGCCGAGGGCCAGCGGCAGGGGCGTGGCCGGCTCGGCCAGGAGTGGTTTTCGCCGAGCGGCGTGAACCTCTACGCCTCGGTGCTGTTCCGTGAGCGGCTCACGCCCCGCGAGGCGGCGTTGTTCTCCTTCGTCGCCGGGCTGGCCCTGGCCGACGCGGTCAAGGAGCAGGGGCTCCAGCCGGCGATCAAGTGGCCCAACGACGTCCTGGTGGACACGAAGAAGGTGGCCGGCTCGCTGGTGGACTGCGCGATCCGCGGCGACGCGGTGGACTTCCTGGTATTGGGCGTCGGCGTGAACCTGAACGTGGATCCGGCGGCGCTCCATGACGCCCTCGGCGAGGCGGCCGCCGCCGCCACCTCGCTGTCCGCCGTCAGCGGCCGTGAGATCGACCGCAACGCCTTCGCGGCTTGCTATCTGAACCGGCTGGACGCCTGGGCGCTTCGCTATCGGACGCAGGGGCCCGCGAGCGTCCTCGCGGCCTGGCGGGACCGCGACATCCTGACGGGCCGCCGGGTGATGGTGCGCGGCGACGACGCGGGCTTCGATGGTCGCGTCCTCGGCGTGAACGACGACGGGCAGCTCATCGTCCAGGATTCCCTGGGAGCCCGCCACGTGATCCTGACCGAAGAGATCCGGATCGTGGACTGAGTCCTCTTTGTCGAAAGGAGCCGACCGATGCGCCGCATTCGCCGCATCTTGCACCCTTCCGACTTTTCCCGCGCCTCGGGGGCGGCCTTCACGAAGGCCGTGGAGATGGCCAAGGCAAACCGGTCGGAGCTGCTGGTGCTCCATGTGCTGGCCCCCGTCATTCCCATGGTGGGCGACGGGTATGTCTCGCCCAGGATCTACGAGGAACTCGAGGCCACCGCGCGAGGCCAGGCCCGGGAGCACCTCGACCGGCTCGTCGCCAAGGCGAAGAAGGCCGGAGTGCGGGCCAAGGGCTTGCTGATGGAGGGCCTGCCCCACGAGCAGATCACACGCGCGGCACGGTCCAAGCGGGTGGATCTCGTGGTCATCGGCACGCACGGACGCACGGGGCTGGCGAAGTTCTTCCTGGGCAGCGTCGCCGGCCGCGTGGTGTCCATCGCGCCCTGCCCGGTGCTGACCGTCCGCGGCAAGTGATAATGAGGGCGGGGAGGATTTCGTGATCGGTCGGGAGGCGCTCGCGAGCTACCTCGCGGCCGTCTTCCATGGCTCCGTCGAGGTGTTGAGCCTGCGGCGGCTCAAGGAGGAGGAGGGCGAGAGAAGTGACGACCCCAAGGGCTTCGGCTACGGCGTCCCCTTCGAGGTCGAGTGTCTCGTCGGGGGCGAGCCGCGGCAGCTCGTGGTCTCGCGCACACGGCCGGCGCAGGGATTCGGTCACGACTACCCCGCCGACCGCGCCTGGCAGGCGCTCTATGGCCACGCGGCCTATAACCGCTTCCCCCGCCACGTGAGGAGCCTCGACATCGGGTTCGCGCGCGCGTCCGGCGACCTGGTGTCGGCCGCCGACGCTGTCGAGTTCTTCCAGCTCGTGGAGAAGGCGGCGGGACGGCTCTACTGGACGGACCTCGATCGGTTGCTGTCGCTGCCAGTTCGGGATCTGGACACGGAGCGCGCCCACGCCCTCGCGCACTTCCTCGCCGAGTGCCACGCCGAGAAGCGGGACGAGCCCACGCTCTACCAGCGGCGCATCCGCGAGCTGGTCGGGCATGGCGAGTGTCTCATGGGCATCCTCGACAGCTACCCGCATCCGTCGGCGTTCTTGCCGCCCGCCGACTGCGAGGCCCTCGAGCGCGCCATGGTGTCCTGGCGCTGGCGGCTTCGCGACCGCGCCCATCGCCTGTCGCGGACGCACGGAGACTTCCATCCGTGGAACCTCCTTTTCCGCGAGGGCACCGACTTCTCGGTACTCGACCGGAGCCGTGGCGAATGGGGCGAGCCGGCCGACGACGTGAGCGCTCTCGGCATCAACTACCTCTTCTTCGGCGTCCGCAAGGCCGCGGCGCGAGACGCCGACGGCGTCGCCGAGCCCTTTCTGACGCTGTTCCGCGCATTTCTCGATTCCTATCTCGAACGGAGCGGCGACCGGGAGCTCTACGAGGTGCTCCCGCCCTTCTTCGCCTTCCGGGCGCTGGTGATCGCCCATCCGCGCTGGTACCCGACGCTCTCGGACGCCACGCGCCTCACGCTGCTCGCCTTCGCGCGAGCGATGGCCGAGCCCGGGGCCTTCGATCCGGATCGTGTGGCCGAGCTGCTGGGGGGCTCGCGGTGAGCTGGGCGATCTGGATCACCGGCCGGCCGGGCAGCGGCAAGTCGGTGTTGGCGCGCGCGGCGGCGGCGAAGCTCGAAGCGCTGGGAGAGCCGGTGCGGGTGCTCGAGCTGGACGAGATCAGGAAGACGCTCACCCCGTCGCCGACCTACACAGACGCCGAGCGGGATGTGGTGTACCGGGCGCTCGGGTTCATGGCGGCGCTCCTGAGCGAAGCCGGCGTGCCCGTGGTCATCGACGCCACCGCCCATCGGCGCATCTGGCGCGATCTGGCGCGCGCCGCCATCCCGCGCTTTGCCGAGGTGCAGCTGGTCTGCCCGCCCGAGGTGTGCCGGGAGCGCGAGCGGACCCGGCCGCAGGGCCACGCGCCACGCGGGATTTACGCGCGCGCGGGGCGGCCCGGCGCCACGGTGCCGGGCGTCGATGTGCCGTACGAGCCGGCGCTCGCGCCCGAGCTGGTGATCGACACCGCGCGGGAGGGCGTGACGCAGGCCGCCCGCCGGGTCGTGGCGGTGGCCCGCGCGCTGGCCCCGGCGCGTCTCGCCCGGGCCGCGCAGGCGTCCACGGGCTGGGCGATCTGGATCACCGGCCGGCCGGGCAGCGGCAAGACGACCCTGACGGAGAAGGTAGTCCTAGCCCTGACGGCGCGCGGGGTCCGTGTGAAGGTGCTGGACCTGGCGACCGTGCACCGCTTCCTCCTTCCCGAGGGACCCGCGTCGGAGAGCCAGCAGGAAATTGCCCATCGCGCGCTTGCCTATGCCGCGAAGCTCCTGACCGAGGCCGGCGTCGCCGTCATCCTCGACGCCACCGCGCCCCGCCGCGCCTGGCGCGCGGCCGCGCGCGAGCTGATCCCGTGCTTCGCCGAGGTCCAGCTCGTGTGCCCGACGGAGATCTGTGTCGAGCGCGAGCGCGTCTCCCGCTGGCACCTGGGCGCCGAGCAGCGCGAGCGCGCCGCCGCGTCCGACCTCGCGGCATCTCCCGACATCGCCGTCGAGTACGAGGAATCGCTCAGGCCCGAGCTGGTTCTCCACACGCACATGCACGATCTCTGGAGCACGGTCGAGCAGATCCTGTTCCTCATCCACGGGCTGCGCCCCATGGCGGTGGGCCGGCTGGAGCAGCCCCAATAAGGAGGCCCCCATGCGAGTCCGAGAGCTCATGACCGGCGCGCTCATCACGGTACCCCCTGACACGCCGGTGCTGGACGCGCGCCATCTCATGGTCGAGAAGCGGATCAGGCACCTCCTGGTGACCAGCGAGAGCGGCGAGCTCAGGGGCATCATCACCGATCGTGACATCCGCCTGAATCTGCCCTCTCAGGCCACCAGCCTCACGGTCTGGGAGCTGAACTATCTCCTGACCCGCCTCACGGTCGGCAAGGTGATGACCGAGTCGGTGATCACGGTGGGGCCGGATCGCCAGGCGCGCGACGCCGCCCAGCTCATGCTCGACCACCGGATCGGCGCGCTTCCGGTGGTGGACGCCGGACACCTGGTCGGCATCGTGACCGAGACGGATCTGCTGCGCGCGTTCGTGAGGAGCGCCGACGAGACGGCCGCGCTCCGCTCGAGGTAGGAGCGGCGGCCGGCGATGGACTGGCCCGTCCTGGTGGTCGATGACGAGGCGGATCTCGCCGCGAGCTACGAGCGGCTCCTCCGCCGCCAGGGCTACCGCGTCGTCTCGGCGGGATCCTGCCGGGCCGGGCTCCTGGCCATTGCGGCCCAGCCGCTGCGTCTGGTCATCGCCGACCTGAGGCTGCCGGACGGCGACGGCCTCGACATCGTGCGCGCGGCCCGGGCGCTTGCCACGCCCCCGCCGGTGCTCGTCGCGACGGTGCTCGCCTCCCGGGCGAGCCGCCAGGCGGCCCTCGCCGCCGGGGCCACGGCCTTCCTGGCGAAGCCCTTCGCCGCCGAGGTGTTCAACCGCCTGGTCAATGAGTTGCTGGGAGCGCCATGCTGAGCATCCAGGAGCGGATCTATGAAATTGGGGGAAGCGAAGAAGCGAGATCGCACATCGTGAAATCCAAGGAGGGATGATCCCATGGTCGCCGACAGCCTGACGGTCACCGACAACCGCACCGGGAAGACCTACGAGGTCCCCATCACCCACGGCGCGATCCGCGCCATGGACCTGCGCCAGATCAAGACGAGCTCCGAGGACTTCGGCCTGCTGTCCTACGACCCGGCCTTCATGAACACCGCGTCGACGATCAGCCGGATCACCGAGATCGACGGCGACCGTGGCATCCTTCGCTATCGCGGCTATCCCATCGAGGAACTGGCCGAGCGCTCCAACTACCTGGAGGTGGCCTACCTGCTCATGCACGGTGAGTTGCCGACGCTCAGCCAGATGGACGACTGGGTCTACCAGATCACCCACCACACCTGGATCCACGAGAACATCAAGAAGTTCATGGACGGCTTCCATCACGACGCCCACCCGATGGGCATGCTGGTGTCGACGGTGGGGGCGCTGTCCACGTTCTATCCCGAGGCCAAGGAAGGCGACCCGGAGATCCGCAAGCTGCAGATCATCCGGCTCATCGCCAAGATGCCGACGCTGGCGGCGTTCGCATACCGTCACAGCCAGGGCATGCCCTACGCGTACCCAGACAACGGCTTGAGCTACGTGGGCAACTTCCTGAACATGCTGTTCAAGACGACCGAGGTCAAGTACGAGCCCAACCAGGCCATCGAGCGGGCGGTCGACGTGCTTTTCATGCTGCACGCCGACCACGAGCAGAACTGCTCGACCAACGCGGTGCGCAGCGTGGGCTCGTCGCGGGTGGATCCCTACTCGGCGATGGCAGGAGGCATCGCGGCGCTCTACGGGCCGCTGCACGGCGGCGCCAACGAGGCGGTGCTGCGAATGCTCCGCGGCATCGGCTCCAAGGACCGGATCCCCGAGTTCATCAAGCAGGTCAAGGAGGGCAAGGCCAAGCTGATGGGCTTCGGCCACCGCGTCTACAAGAACTACGACCCCCGCGCCAAGATCATCAAGCGGATGGCCGACGAGGTGTTCGAGGTCACGCGGCCGAGTCCGCTCCTGCCGATCGCGCAGGAGCTGGAGCGCATCGCCCTCCACGACGACTATTTCGTCACCCGCAAGCTCTACCCCAACGTGGACTTCTACTCCGGCCTGATCTATCAGGCCCTCGGCTTCCCGGTGGAGATGTTCCCCGTCCTGTTCGCGATCCCGCGCACGAGCGGGTGGCTCAGCCAGTGGCTGGAGCTGCTGGTCGATCCGGAGCAGAAGATCGCCCGGCCGCGCCAGATCTATCTGGGGGCGGGCAAGCGGGGGTACGTGGAGATCGGCAAGCGCGAGGAGGAGGCGGGGGAGACCGGGTGATGGCGGCCGGCTCCGGCTTCGATGCGGCCCCACGCCGCGTGTATTGGGAGGTGACGCGGGCGTGCGATCTGGCCTGCCGGCACTGCCGGGCGGAGGCCGCGCCCGAGCCGGACCCTGGCGAGCTCAACCCCGCGGAAGGCCGGTGGCTGCTCGACGGGCTGGCGCGCTTCGGGACGCCGTTGCCGCACCTCGTGCTCACGGGGGGCGATCCGCTCAAGCGGGCCGACCTGTTCCCGCTGATGGAGACTGCCCGCGCGCTCGGCTTCGCGGTCTCCGTGGCGCCGAGCGGCACCCCGCTCCTGACCGCCGAGGAAATCCGGCGGCTGAAGGCGGCGGGAGTGGACGCCATCTCGCTCAGCCTCGACGGTTCTGACGCCGCGCGCCACGACGGGCTCCGCGGCGTGCCCGGCTGCTTTCGGCGCACGCTTGCGGCAGCGGGCGAGTGCGGGGCCGCCGGCCTGCCGTTTCAGATCAACACTCTCGTGAGCGAGGAGACGCTCGACGACCTGCCGGCGATCCACCAGCTCGCCTCCGCCCTCGGCGCGCTCCGGTGGAGTCTCTTCTTCCTCATCGCCGTCGGGCGGGGCGGTGTGCTGCGACCGATCACAGCCGAGGCCTGCGAGCGCCTCTTCGAGCGACTCCTCGACCTGGCCGGGACCGCGGGGCCGGTGATCACCACGACGGAGGCGCCGCACTTCCGGCGCGTGGCCCTGGAGCGGGCACGGCGCGATGCTCACGGGGGGCGGCCGCAGCGGGCGGTGGGGCATGCCGCCGGTATCCGCGACGGCAACGGCATAATGTTCATCTCTCACACAGGCGAGGTCCATCCGTCGGGGTTCCTCCCGCTCTCCGCCGGCAACGTGAGGACATCCGACCCCGTCGCCCTGTACCGCGACTCCCCGCTGTTCCGCGCGCTCAGGCGCCCCGATCTCTTCGGCGGGCGCTGTGGCCGCTGCGAGTATCGCGACGCATGCGGTGGCTCGCGGGCCCGCGCCTGGGCATTTAGTGCCGACCCCCTTGCCGAGGATCCGCTCTGTAGTTACGATCCCCCCGTGACCGGGTAGCGTAGGCGGCCGGGGGAGCTACGGCCTCGATGGGCCGCCGCACCCCACCAGACGGTCCGGGCGGTGCTGTGCAGGACAGCCGATGAGGGCCGGGGAGCCCCCGATCCCCCGATCCTGAACTGTGCGACTCGATTGGCCAACCGGCTATCCCGCGGCGGACAGCGGACTGGGGGTCGGTCTGGTACGCCCCTCGCCCAGGACGAGCGCGCGGCGCCGGCCTACTCAGCCCGTAGTTGTTCCGCTTCAGAGGGCAGGGACCCTCGGAAAGGTGTCACATGGGCGTGTTGACCGAAGCAATCCCCGCAGCCGAGCTAAAGACGCGCAGGCGTCAGGTTACCGTGGACGGCAACGAGGCGGCCGCCCGCGTCGCCTACCAGCTCAACGAAGTGATCGCCATCTACCCCATCACGCCGTCCTCGGCCATGGGGGAATGGGCCGATCAGTGGGCTTCCGAGAGCCGGCCGAATCTGTGGGGCACGGTGCCCACCGTGGTGGAGATGCAGAGCGAGGGTGGTGCCGCTGGCGCCCTGCACGGGGCGCTCCAGACCGGGTCGCTGGCGACCACCTTCACGGCTTCTCAGGGCCTGCTCCTGATGATCCCCAACATGTACAAGATCGCCGGCGAGCTGACGGCGACCGTCTTCCATGTCGCCGCGAGGTCGCTCGCCGCGCAGGCGCTCTCGATCTTCGGCGACCACAGCGACGTGATGGCCGCGCGGGCCACCGGCTTCGCCATGCTGGCAGGGAACTCGGTGCAGGAGGCCGGGGACTTCGCCCTGATCGCTCAGGCGGCGACCCTGGAATCGCGCGTTCCCTTCCTGCACTTCTTCGACGGCTTCCGCACCTCGCACGAGGTGGCCAAGGTGGAGCTGATCACCGTCGGCACCCTTCGCGCGATGATCGATGACGATCACGTGCGCGCCCATCGGGCCCGGGCGCTGTCACCGGACCGTCCCGTCATCCGCGGGACCGCCCAGAACCCGGACGTCTACTTCCAGGGACGCGAGGCCGCCAATCCCTATTACCTGGCCTGCCCCACCATCGTGCAGGACGCGATGGACCGGTTTGCCCGGCTCGCCGGGCGGCAGTACCGCCTCTTCGACTACGCGGGCGCTCTCGACGCCGAGCGCGTGATCGTGCTCATGGGCTCCGGCGCCGAGACGGCCCAGGAGACCATGGACCGCCTCCTCGGACGAGGCGAGAGAGTCGGCGTCTTGAAGGTTCGACTCTACCGCCCCTTCTCGGTGGAACACTTCGTCCGGGCCCTGCCCTCGACCGTGAAGGCCATCGCCGTCCTGGATCGCACCAAGGAGCCCGGCAGTGTGGGTGAGCCCCTCTATCTCGACGTGGTTGCCGCCCTCGCCGGCGCCCTGGCCACCGGCCGGGCCCCCTTCCGCTCGCTCCCCCGCGTCATCGGGGGACGGTACGGGCTCGGCTCGAAGGAGTTCACGCCGGCCATGGTGAAGGGGATCTTCGACGAGCTCGCGAAGGCGCAGCCGCGGTCCACCTTCACCATCGGGATCCAGGATGACGTGACCCACACGAGCCTGGACTACGACCCGAACTTCTCCACCGAGGATCCATCAACCGTGCGCGCAGTTTTCTTCGGCCTCGGCGCCGATGGCACGGTCGGGGCCAACAAGAACTCGATCAAGATCATCGGCGAGGAGACCGACAACTACGCCCAGGGGTACTTCGTCTACGACTCGAAGAAGTCCGGCTCCGTGACCATCTCGCACCTGCGTTTCGGTCCCCGGCCGATCCGCTCCACCTATCTCATCAGCCGGGCGACCTTCGTGGCGTGCCACCAGTTCTCCTTCCTGGAGCGCTCGGAGGTGCTCACGGCCGCGGAGCCCGGCGCCGTGTTCCTGCTCAACAGTCCCTACGGCCCCGACCAGGTCTGGGACCATCTGCCGCGCCCCGTGCAGGCCGGGATCATCGACAAGGGGTTGCGGTTCTTCGTCGTGGACGGCTACCGCGTCGCCCGGGAGGCGGGCATGGGCGGACGCATCAACACCGTCATGCAGACCTGCTTCTTCGCCATCAGCGGCGTGCTGCCGCGGGACGAGGCCATCGCCGCCATCAAGCGCGCCATCGAGAAGACCTACGGCAAGCGCGGCCTTGCCGTGGTGAGGAAGAACTGGGATGCCGTGGATGCCGCCCTCGCGCATCTCCACGAGGTCGAGGTGCCGGGGCGGGTGACCGGCACGCTCGACATCCGGCCGCCGGTGCCGGCGGAGGCGCCCGACTTCATCCAGAAGGTCACCGCCCGGATGATCGCGGGGGAAGGGGACCTCCTGCCGGTGAGCGCTCTCCCGGTCGACGGCAGCTATCCCGTCGGGACCACCCGGTGGGAGAAGCGCAATATCGCGCTCGAGATCCCGGTGTGGGATGAGGCGCTCTGCATCCAGTGCGGTAAGTGCGTGCTCGTCTGCCCCCACGCGGTGATCCGCGCCAAGGTCTGCGGGCCCGAGCAGCTGGCCGGCGCGCCCGGGACCTTCAAGTCAGCGCCGGCCCGCTGGCGGGAGTTCGCGGCGGCTCGCTTCACGCTGCAGGTCGCGCCCGAGGACTGCACGGGCTGTGCCCTGTGCGTGGAGGTCTGCCCGGCGAAGAGCAAGAGCGAGGTGCGCCACAAGGCCATCAACATGATGCCCCAGGCCCCGATCCACGATCAGGAGGCGATGAACTGGCAGTTCTTCCTCGACCTGCCGGAGGTGGACCGCCACGCGGTGAACCCGAGCCAGGTCAAGGATGTCCAGCTCCTCCAGCCGCTCTTCGAGTTCTCCGGGGCCTGCGCCGGGTGCGGCGAGACGCCGTATCTCAAGCTCCTGAGCCAGCTCTTCGGCGACCGCGCCGTCATTGCCAACGCCACCGGGTGCTCCTCGATCTACGGCGGCAGCCAGCCCACCACGCCCTGGACTGTCAACCGCGAGGGCCGGGGCCCCGCCTGGGCCAACTCGCTGTTCGAGGACAATGCCGAGTTCGGCCTCGGCATGCGACTGGCCCTGGACAAGCAGGCGGAGTACGCGCGCGAACTGGTCGCGCGCCTCGGCCCGGAACTGGGTGATCTCGGGCCGGCGCTTCTCCAGGCCGATCAGGGCACGGAGAGCGGCATCGAGGCCCAGCGCGAGCGGGTCGCCCGGCTCAAGGCGGCGCTCTCTGCGATGAGCGGACCCGAGGCGCGCGAGCTCCTGAGCGTGGCCGACACGCTGGTCAAGCGGACCGTCTGGATCGTCGGAGGCGACGGCTGGGCCTATGATATCGGCTATGGCGGTCTCGACCACGTGCTCGCCTCCGGACACAACGTGAATGTCCTGGTGCTGGACACGGAGGTGTACTCCAACACGGGCGGACAGATGTCCAAGGCGACGCCGCGCGGGGCGGTGGCCAAGTTCGCCGCCGGCGGCAAGTCCGCCGCGAAGAAGGATCTGGGCCTGATGGCCATGACCTACGGCACCGTCTACGTGGCGCGGGTCGCCATGGGTGGCAACGATGCCCAGACCCTCAAGGCGTTTCGCGAGGCGGAGGCCTACGAGGGGCCGGCCCTCATCATCGCCTACAGCCACTGCATCGCCCACGGCTACGACCTGCGGCACGGCATGGACCAGCAGAAGGCCGCGGTCCTCGCCGGCCACTGGCCGCTCTTCCGCTACAACCCCGGGCTCGGCCGGGAGGGGAAGAGCCCGATGCAGCTCGATTCCAAGGCGCCGAGCCTGGACTTCAAGAAGTACGCCTACAACGAGACGCGCTACACGATGCTGGCCCACAGTGACCCCGAGGCGGCGCGGCGGCTCCTGGAGGAGGCCCAGCAGGACGTGCTCACACGCTGGCGCGTATATGAGCAGTGGGCGGCCGCGCCGCCGGAGGAATCCCCCCAGGAGGCCGGCCATGATTGATCTCTCCACCTCGTACCTGGGCCTGGCGCTCCGGAGCCCGCTGGTGGCCTCGGCGGGGCCGCTCTGCGAGTCCATCGACAATATCCGCCGGATGGAGGACGCGGGGGCGGGGGCCGTGGTGCTGCACTCGCTCTTCGAGGAGCAGATCACCCTCGAGAGCAACCAGCTGGACCGCCATCTCTCCGATGGGACCGAGAGCTTCGCCGAGTCGCTGACCTACTTTCCTGACATGGGCGACTACAACCTGGGGCCCGACGCCTACCTCGAGCATGTCCGCCGCGCCAAGGCCGCCGTCGGGATCCCGGTCATCGGCAGCCTCAACGGGGTCTCCACGGGTGGCTGGATCGGCTACGCCAGGAAGATCGAGGAGGCGGGGGCCGACGCGCTGGAGCTGAACGTCTACTACATCCCGACCGACCCCGCGCTGACCTCGGCCGCGGTCGAGCAGAGGTACGTCGACCTGGTCCGCGACGTCACCGGGAGCGTCCGCATCCCCGTCGCCGTCAAGATCGGCCACTTCTGGAGCGCCATCGCCAACGTGGCGGCGCGGCTGGACGAGGCGGGCGCCCGCGGGCTCGTGCTGTTCAACCGCTTCTACCAGCCCGACTTCGACCTGGAGAACCTCGAGGTTGTGCCGAGTCTCACGCTGTCCAACCCCTACGAGTTGCTCCTGCGGCTGCACTGGGTGGCCATTCTCTACGGCCACGTGCGGGCCGACTTGGCGGTAACCGGCGGCGTGCACACCGCCCTGGGTGCCCTGAAGGCCATGATGGCCGGCGCGCGGGTGGCCATGATGACCTCGGCGCTGCTGAAGCACGGCATCGAGCATCTCGGTGCCGTGCGCGAGGCGATCCTGGCCTGGATGGAGGCGCACGAGTACGAGTCCATCCGCCAGATGCAGGGCAGCATGAGCTACCGGGCGGTGCGCGAGCCCGCCGCCTTCGAGCGCGCCAACTACATGAAGGTGCTGAGCTCGTACGCCCTAGGGACAGAGGGCCGCTCCGGACCGGCCGAGAGGCCGGCCCGAAAATGACCCGACTCGACACGACAGCTTTCGCGAGGCAGGCGGCGAGAGTTGGGGCGACCGTGCGCCGGACGACGCCGCCGGCGGCGATTGCGCAGGCGCTTGCGATCTTGCGCGAAGCCGAGTGCAAGACGGTGGCGCTCGCCGACGCGTTACCCCAGCGGTCCCTCTTCGCCCAGGCGCTGAGCGCAGCCGGGCTTTCCCTGGTCTCCACGGCGGCGCTCTGGCCGACCCGGCGGGCCGACGCAGGCATCTCGGACGCGACGCTCGCCGTCGCCGAGACGGGCTCCCTCCTGCTGTACTCGACATCCGAGGACCGGCGGGTCGAGCTGTGTGTGGACGTGCACCTGGTCCTGCTGGCGGCGGGGGCGCTGGTGCCCACCCTGGACGCCGCATTCGCGGCCCTGCGCGACATCAGCGCGCGTCCGCCCGCCTATGTCTCGCTGGTGAGTGGCCCGAGTCGCAGCGCCGACATCGAGCGCCAGCTGACGATCGGCGTGCACGGACCCCGAGCGGTCTATATCCTGCTGCTGGAGGCATGACGTATGGGCAGCCCGATCGCGCCGTTTCGCGAGCGCTATCGGAAGGCGCTGGCCGACGGCCAGCTCGGCCGGAACCTGCTCAACTTCCAGCGGGCCTGGGGCGCCGCCCGTCGGGCCGCGTTCGAGCACTTCCAGACCTCGGCGGCGCTCGGCGTGCCCGAACCCTCCTTCGCCGGGCAGCGCGCGCGCCTGACCGATGCGAAGAGCCTGGCTCTACGGGACCGCGCGAGGCAGTTCGCCCGCTTCAAGGCCGCCGCGGAAGCGGCCGGGGCCGGGGTGTACGAGTCGACGTCCGCCGAGGACGCCGTGCGCTACATCGTCGACCTCTGCCGGCGGCGGGGCGCCACGCTCTTCGCCAAGGGCAAGTCGATGGTGTCCGAGGAGATCTTCCTGAACCACGCGCTCGAGGCCGCCGGGGTGACGGCGATCGAGACTGATCTCGGCGAGTGGATCATCCAGCTCGCCCACGAGACTCCGTCGCACATGGTTATGCCGGCTATCCACAAGAGCCGCCAGCAGGTCGGCGGGCTGTTCGAGGCGCACGTCGGCCGGCCGGTCTCGCGGGAGGACATCGCCGAGATGGCCGGCGTGGCGCGCCAGGAGCTGCGGCGGGTGTTCGCCGAGGCGCAGGTCGGCATGACCGGTGCCAACGCGCTGATCGCCGAGACCGGGACCGTCATGCTGATCACGAACGAGGGCAACGGCCGTCTGACCTCGTCCTTGCCGCCCGTCCACATCGTCCTCGCCGGCTGGGAGAAGCTGGTGCCGACCTGGGAGGATGCGGCGACCCAGGTCCGCCTGCTCGCGCGCTCCGGCACCGCCCAGGACATCACGGTGTACAGCACCTTCATCACGGGGCCGGACCGGCCGGATCGCGAGCTGCACATCGTCATCGTCGACAACGGCCGCTCCGACATGGCGGCCGATCCGGACTTTTGGGAAGCGCTCCGCTGCATCCGCTGCGCGGCCTGCGCCGACGTCTGCCCGCCCTACCAGGTCGTGGGCGGCCACGCGTTCGGGTTCGTTTACTCCGGCGCCATCGGGCTGGTCAACACCGCGTTCCATCATGGTCTGGACGCCGCCGCCGGCCCGCAGTCCTTGTGCGTTTCGTGCAACGCGTGCGCCACCGTGTGCCCGGTCTCGATCCCCCTGCCTCGACTGATCCTCGACGTCCGCCAGAGGGTCGCGGCCCGGCTCGGCCTGCCGCTCGCCAGGCGGCTGGCGCTGGGCGTCTGGGCGCGCCCGCGCCTCTTCTCCATGGTGCTCGGCGTGGCCCGATGGCTACAGCGGCCGTTCGTCCGCGGCAAGCATCTCCGCCTGCCGCTCCCGAAGGCGTTCCGCTGGCGGACAGCCCCGGCCCTGGCGCCGCGCCCGGCGCGCGCCGCGCTGCTCGGCCACGATTTCGCGCCCGACGAGCAGGGCCCGCTCGCCCAGAGCGGGGCCCGCGGGCTCACCGTGGCGTACTTCCTCCAGTGCGTGACCGATCGCTTCGCGCCCGAGCAGGCCGCCGCCGCCGTCCGAATGCTGCGGGCCTGCGGCGCCCGCGTCCTCGTGCCGGAGGGACAGCACTGCTGCGGCCTCCCCGCGCTCGACGCCGGCAGCGGGGAGGGGGCGCGCGCGATGGCGCGCCAGACGATCGAGACGCTCGAGGCCGTCCACGCCGATTGGATCGTGACCGCCGCTGCGAGCTGCGCGATCGCGCTCATGCACGACTACGCCCACCTGTTGCGCGACGACCCGGCCTGGCGTGGGCGGGCGGAGGGCCTGGCCGCCCGCACGCTCGACTTCGTCAGCTTCCTGGACCGTGTCGCCAAGCTCCCGGCTGCTGCGCTGGCGCACAGGGCTCTCGACTCGGGCCCTCTCACGTATCACAGCTTCTGCCAGAGCACCAACGTGCTCGGCATCGGGAGCCTGGCGCCCCGCCTGCTGCGCGAGGTGTGCGGCCTCGAGCTCCGCGACCTCCCCGAGGGCGAGGTCTGCTGCGGGTTCGGCGGCTCGACTTCATTGGAGCATCCCGAAGTGGCGCGCGAGATCGCCGCTCGCAAGCTGGCCAACGTGGCTCAGACGGAAGCGACCGTGCTGGTCACCGACAATCCCGGCTGCCTGCTCCACCTGCGCGGGGCTGCCGACGCCCGCGGCATGCGCTTGCGCGTGGCGCACGTCGCCGAGATCCTGGCGGAGCGGCTCAAGGCCACGCTGCCGGGCACCACGTGAACGAGGTCCTGATCGTCGCGACCAACTCCACCGCTCGGGTCTCACGGGCAAGATGATCGATGGCCGGTTCATCATGGTGGCGTGCGCCGCCTGCTACCAGGACGTGATAGGGGCTGGGGCGGAGCCGCCCCACCGGTGGCGGCGATGCCCCTGGCCCGGGCGCTGGGCCGCTGCCGCAGCCCTGCTTTTCCGGGGTGCTAGCCGCGCGAGGGCCCGTGGCATGAGGGTTGCTCGACTTCCGGGCGACCCGCGACCGACGACTGGGCGTGACGGCCTCGTACGGCCGGTTGCGCCTGAGGAGGCGTGATTATGCGATACCGTGTGACATGGCAAGGGACCCTGCTCGTGGCCGCATTGGTCCTGGGACTTGTGGCGCCTGGAGCGTGGGCCGCCGATGAGATCGTGCTCGGCTCGGCCATCTCCCAGACCGGGAAGTACGCGCGCGAGGGGAAGTTCTACGTCGACGCCTACACGCTCACCGTGGACGCCATCAACAGGGCGGGCGGGGTGAAGGTCGGGGGAAAACCCTACAAGCTGGCGCTGAAGCTCTATGACGACCAGAGCGACCCCAACCTGGCGGTGCGTCTGTTCACCAAGCTGGTCACGTCCGACAAGGTGAACTTCCTCTTGGGCCCTTACTCGAGTGGCATCACCATCCCCGCCAGCGCCGTGGCCGAGAAGTACGAGATCCCGATGGTCCAGGGGGGCGGGGCCTCGGGCAAGATCTTCGACCGGGGCTACAAGTACATTTTCGGGACGCTGCCCAAGGCCGAGTTCTACTTCCAGGCGGCGATCGAGGCCGCGGGGAAGATGACACCCCGGGTGCAGACCGCCGCGCTCCTCTACTCCAACGAGGCCTTCGACCGGAGCGTCGCTGAGGGCACGCGGCAGTGGCTCAAGGACCAGAAGATCGACAAGATCTACGACGAGGAGTACCAGCCGGCCACCCAGGACTTCACCTCGATCCTCGCCGTGATCAAGAGCAAGAACCCCGACCTCGTGCTCGTGGCGGGGCACGAGGAGAACGCGCTGAACTTCATCCGCCAGGCCCAGGCCGCGGACGTGAGCCCGAAGATGGCCATCTTCACGGTGGGGCCGCCCACCGCCGATTTCCGCAAGACGCTCGGACGGGCGGCCGAATACGTCTACGGGATCACCCCCTGGCTCCCCGACATGGACGTGGGCGGCGAGATCTTCAAGACAGCCCGGGACTTCGACCACCAGTTCCAGGAGCGCTTCGGCTACCAGGCCGACTACCACGTGGCCTCGGGGGCGGCCGACGTCCTCGTCTTCAAGTTCGCCATCGAGAAGGCGAACTCGTTGGACCCGAAGAAGGTGCGCGACGTCCTGGCCGCGCTGGACGTGGAGACCCTCTACGGCCGGGTCAAGTTCGAGCCCTCGGGCCAGATCGCCATGGGGCAGGTGCTCGTCCAGATCCAGGACGGCAAGCTGGTGCCGATCTACGCCTCCGGCAAGATGGTCGGCAAGCCGGTCTATCCCACGCCCAAGTGGGGCCAGCGGAAGTAGCGCCGAGGCGCCATGCTCATCGTCCAGGTCCTGATCAACGGTCTGCTGCTGGGCGGACTCTACGGGATCATGGCCCTCGGCATGTCCCTCATCTGGGGCGTCATGAACATCGTGAACATCGCCCATGGCGCCCTCATCATGCTCGGCGCCTACCTCACCTTCTGGACCTTCACGCTCTGGGGCTGGGACCCGTTTCTCTCGCTGCCGGCGACGATCGCGCTGCTCTTCGCCTACGGCTACTGCCTGCAACGGTTCGTGCTCAACCTGATCGTCCGGGCTCAGCTCTTCCTCACGCTCCTGATCACCTTCGGCATCGAGGTGGTGATGGTGAACCTCGCCCGGATTCTCTGGACGTCGGATCTGCGCCAGGTCACGCCCGCCTACGCGGGGACCCACTTTACCGTGGGGGAAATCACCGTTCCCTACGTGCGCTTCTGGGTCTTCGTCACCACGGTGGCGCTCTCCGTGCTCTTCCTGCTGCTGCTCGAGAAGACGCGCCTCGGGCGCGCCATCCGGGCGACCTCAGAGGAGTTGCGGGCCGCGCGGCTCACGGGGATCCCCGTCGCTCATATCTACGCGGTGACCTTTGGCCTGGGCGCGGCCCTGGCGGGCGCCGCCGGCGGGCTCTGGGGCATGCTCTTCCCGATCACGCCCATCATGGGCGGCGCGCTCACGCTCAAGTCCTTCGTCGTCGCGGTGCTGGGCGGACTGGGGACCATGATGGGAGCCATCGTGGGCGGGCTCGTGCTCGGGCTCACCGAATCGCTGACGGCAACGTACCTGGGGCCGACCTATCCCAACGCCATCAGCTTCGGGCTGCTCGTCCTGATCCTGATCTTCCGCCCGACCGGACTCGTCGGACGCCGGGGCTAGCCATTACATTCAGAATCACCATGATGGGCGGGCTCGTCCTCCTGGTGCTTGCCATGGCGCCAGCCGTGCTGTCGCCGTTCCTCGTCCAGTTCCTCATCAATTTGTTCATGCTGGCCGCCCTCGCGGAAAGCTGGAACATCATCGGCGGCTTCACGGGGTACGCGTCATTCGGGAACGTCGCGTTCTTCGGCATCGGCGCCTACACGACCGGTGTGCTGCTCACCGCGGGGGGCTTGCCCTTCGCGCTCGCGTTGCCGGCGGGGGGCCTCCTTGCCATGGTGTTCGGCGGGCTCGTCGGGATGCCGATCCTGAGGCTCAAGGGCCACTATTTCGGCATCGCCACCCTCGGCGTCGCCGAGGCCACGCGCGAGATCGTGTACAACCTGGAGATCACGGGCGGCGGCACCGGCCTGACGATGCCGATCACCAAGAGCCCGCTCCCGTTCTTCTACCTGATGCTGGGGATCCTGGTGGCGGCGACCGCGGTGAACTGGTGGCTCTCGGCCTCCCGCTTCGGCTACGGGCTCATCGCGATCCGTGAGGACGAGGACGCGGCGGCGGCCATGGGCATCAACACGGCGCTCTACAAGACCATCGCCTTCGCCGTGAGCGGAGCCTTCGCCGGCCTCGCCGGAGGCGTGTTCGCCTACTGGATCACCTTCATCGACCCCGACGCGGTCTTCCGGGTCCTCACGACCATCCAGATGATCATCATGGCGGTATTCGGCGGCATGGGCACCGTGGTGGGCCCGCTGCTGGGCGCCCTCGTCCTCACCTCGATCTCCGAGATCCTGTCGACGCAGCTCGTGAGCCTGGCCGAGCTCTTCAACGGCCTGATCGTGATCCTGGTGGTGCTGTTCATGCCGAAGGGGCTGGCCGAGGTGATCCGCAAGCGGCAGTTCTCGCTCCGGGACTTCGCCCGGAACCTGCGCGAGTACCGGATCTAGCCTCATGGCTCTCCTCGAGGCGCGCGGAGTGACCAAGCGGTTCGGTGGGCTTGCCGCCGTCTCCCAGGTGAGCTTCGAGCTCGGGGACGGCGAGATCCTGGGGCTCATCGGACCCAACGGCTCAGGGAAGACCACGCTAGTCAACGTCATCACGGGGGCGCTCGGCTACTCCGACGGCAATGTGCGCTTCCGCGGCGATTCCATCCGGGGCCTCGAGTCCTACGAGATCGGCCGCCGGGGCGTGAGCCGCACTTTCCAGGTCGTGAAGCCCTTCCGCAACCTCACCGTGCGCGAGAACGTCATGGTGGGCGCGCTGTTCGGAGCGCGCGGGGGAGCCCGCGCGCTCGCCGAGGCGCGACGCCAGGCCGACGCCGTGCTGGAGTTCGTCGCGCTCGCCCATCGGGCCGAGGCGGCGGCCGACGGGCTCAACGTGCCGGAGCGCAAGCGCATGGAGCTGGCCCGGGCGCTGGCCATGCGGCCGACCGTCCTCTTCCTGGACGAGGTCATGGCCGGGCTGAATCCGGCGGAGATCGACACCGCGGTCAGGCTGATCCGGCAGATCCGCGATCGCGGGATCAGCCTCGTCGTGATCGAGCATGTGATGAAGGCCATCCGTGACCTGTCCGATCGCATCCTGGTCCTCTACCACGGCGAGAAACTGACCGAGGGCCCCCCGGCGGAGGTGCTCAACAACCCGGACGTGGTCTCCGCGTACCTCGGCCGGCGCTACTCGGAGCAGCAGTCCCGTGCTTGAAATCCAGGGGCTCTCCGCAGGGTACGGGGAGGTGCAGATCCTCCGCGAGGTGAGCCTCTCGGTCACGGCCGGAGAGATCGTCACGCTCGTCGGGAGCAACGGGGCCGGGAAGTCGACCCTGCTCAACACCATCTGCGGGATCGTGCGTCCGATGGCCGGTCGCGTCACCGTGGACGGCACCGACATCACCGGCTGGACCTCCGAGGCCATCGTGGCGCAGGGGATCACGCAGGTTCCGGAGGGGCGGCGTCTCTTTCCCCAGATGACGGTGCGGGAGAACCTCTTGATCGGCGCCTACCGCCGCCGCGACCGTCAGGCCATCCAGCGGGATCTCGACTGGATGTACCAGCTGTTCCCGATCCTGAGAGAGCGCCAGCGGCAGCGGGCGGGCAGCATGAGCGGAGGCGAGCAGCAGATGTGCGCCATCGCGCGCGGGCTCATGGCCAGGCCTCGGATCCTCATCCTCGACGAGCTGTCCCTGGGGCTCGCCCCCATCATGCTGGACGTTCTCGTGGACGCGATCCAGAAGGTCCACGGGGAGGGAACGACCATCTTCGTGGTGGAGCAGGATGTGGCGACGGCCTTTGACCTGGCGACCACCGGCTACGTCCTGGAGAACGGCCGTGTCGTGCTGTCGGGACCCACCACCGAGCTGAAGACCAACCCCCACGTGAAGAAGGCGTACCTGGGGCTCTAGCCCACGTTATTATGCTAGGCGTCATGGGGCATGAGCACCCCACGGCGGGACCCGCCTGCCCCGGCACTCGCGTCGAGGACCAGGAACAACACGTGACTTAGCTGCCGTTTAGGGCTCCGTCGGGCGTGGCACGGACATTGCGTCACTCACTCCGCAACAGCAGCGCAGATCCGCACATGGAGGGCGGTATGGACACATCTGGAGGACGGGCTTGCCAGCGGAGAACAGGGCTCGGCCGCTACGCTTGGCACGCTGTGCTGCTCCTGGTCTCATCCCTCGGCCTCGCGTTCCTCTGGGGTGGCGAGGCGCCGGCCGGCCCGCCCGCTTCGTCGTCCTCGACGCCCGGCTCGCATCAACTGGCCCGACGCGAGACGCGGACCACGCTCGATCCGGCGCTCTTCGTGGGTAAGCCAGCGACCGCTCACCGCGCCGCGCGAGACATCCCCGACGTCCTCGACCAGCTCTATTGCTATTGCCAGTGCGACAAGCACCTGGGCCACAAGAGCCTGCTCTCCTGCTACACGGACGGCCACGCGGCCACCTGAAACATCTGCGTGGACGAGGCGCTGGACGCGTCTCGCATGGCGAAGGCGGGGTACCCGATCGCGGAGATCCGCGCTCAGATCGACCGGAAATACGGACGGTGATCACCCGGTTCCTCATCACCGCGCTCGTGGCCCTGCTGCCCGGCTGGGCCGCCGCCCACGGGGAGCACGGCGGGGCTGAGCCTCTCGGTTCTGCCGGCCCGGTCAGAGTGCAGGACTACTGGCTGGAGCTGCTCAGCCATCCGGCTCCGCTGGTGGTCGGGCAGGCGAGCCACCTCGTGGTCAAGGTCTCGGCAGACCCGTCCCGCGCTCCAGTCTCGGGAGCGCGCGTGCTGATCGGCCTTGACCCGGCCCGCGCACCCGGCCACGCGCATGCGGGCCACTCTCACGGGGCCGATCTCGCGTACGCCTCCGAGGTGACCTGGGCCGGCCAGTACGAGCTCGCCGTCACGGCTGAGCGGCTCGGCGCGCACCAGGCCCACGTGGTCCTGACGGAAGTCGACGGTCGGCGGTTCACGCCGCCCGTCGTGGTGGATTTCCCGATCTCCGTCGCGCCGGGCCCGGGGATGGGCGCCGGGGCGTGGACCGTGCTGGCCCTCGTCGCCGGCATCGGTGTACTCGGGCTCTACGCGGTCCGTCTCCGCGCGAGGCTCGGCACGGCGTCGTCGGCGCCGCTCAATCTTCTGGAGATCCCGTGGCTTCGCCGGCTCCTCACCGCGCCGGGATTTCAGCTCTCGCTCCAGATCCCGCTGCTCCTGCTGATGGGAGTGGTGGTCTTCCTGGGCTTCCACGACGTGCAGGATGGCGGCGTGAACCTGGCCGCGCGGCTCACCTGGACGATCTGGTGGGCGGGCATCATCTTCACCTTCTTCCTGCTGGGCCGCGTGTGGTGCCTGGCCTGTCCGTTCGGGGCGCTGAACGAGTGGATGTCGCGCCTGGCGGCGCCGCTCTCGCGGCTGCCACGCCCCCTCAGGAACATCTGGTGGGCCACCGGCTTGTTCGTCCTCCTCACCTGGGCCGACGAGCAGCTCGGCGTGGTGCGCTCCCCGCGGGTCACCGCCTGGATCGTGCTCTTCTTCGCGGCCGTGGCGCTCGGGGTGGGCCTCCTCTACGAGCGCCGGAGCTTCTGTCGCTACCTCTGCCCCATCGGGGGACTCATCGGGCTCTACTCGATGACGGCCCCGCTCGAGCTGCGCGTCAGGGACACGGAGAGCTGCCGCACGCACCGCGACAAGGAGTGCTATCGGGGCGGGGAACATTCTCACGGCTGCCCCATGTTCGAGTTCCCGCCGACCATGGACCGGAACAACTACTGCACCCTCTGCGGCGAGTGCGTGAAAGGGTGCTCGCGCGACAACCTGGTCCTCCGCTTCCGCGCCATCGGCAAGGACCTGTGGGCGTCGGGGCGGAGGGCGATGGACGAGTCGTATCTGGCCGTGGCGCTGGTAGGGCTCACCTACCTGGTGACGGCACAGATGCTCACGGCGTGGCCCGGGTGGACGTCGGCCCTGGCGGGCTGGCTCCCGCCCTGGGTGCGGAGCAATGTCAAGCCGGTCACGTATCTCAGTTTTGTGGAGTCGACCGTCCTGCTGGGTGGCGCCCTCGTGATCGTTCCGCTCCTGGTCTTGGCAGGAGCGGCGCTCGCCGATCGGTCGGCAGGTCAGGAGGGGCTCGGCCTCCGCCGGACCTTCGTCCTCTTCGGCTACATGTTCATTCCCGTCGGCCTCGCCATGCACCTCGCCCACAACCTTTCCCACCTGCTCCTCGAGGGCGGCGGGATCCTGCCGGCCGTCCAGCGCGCGGTCGCGCTCTACACCCCGCTCTCTCTGGGCGAGCCCGAGTGGCCGGCCCCGGCGCTGGCATCCGACTCGGTGGTGAGCCTCCTCCAGATGACCGTCTTGCTCGGGTTCTTCGTCCTGTCGCTCTACGCGGGGCACCGGCTGGCGCTCCGCGCCTATCCCGACCCTCGGACCGCCGGCCGCGCCCTGATGCCCATGGCGATGCTGTCGCTGCTCTTCACCGTAGCCGGCATCGTGCTGCTGAACCAGCCGATGGGGATGCGCCACGGACCGTAGCCCTCGTCCCATCGGCCGCCCGCGCCCCATGGCTCCGATTGAGAGCCTTCGGTGGTGAGAAAGGAGCCGATCATGAAGTCCACGCGGAGATGGATCATCCTGGCCGCAATCGTGGCGGCCGGGATCGCTCTAGCATTCGTCGCCGGACCGCTCGACGCCCAGGAGAAGAACGTGGTGGTGGCCAAGAAGGCGACCGCGCCGCCGGCCGTGGACGGGACCATGGACGCCGCCTGGAAGGCGGCCCAGCCGTCCACCGTCAAGGTCGTCGGCGGGAAGAACCTGCCCGGAGGATCCACGGAGGTGTCGCTGCGCGCGCTGTATACCGCGGATACGGCGTACTTCCTCATCCAGTACAAGGACGAGACGAACAGCGTCAAGCGAGAGCCGTGGGTGAAGCAGCCCGACGGCTCCTGGAAGCAGCTCAAGGATCCCAACGACAAGGGAGGTGACAACAACCTCTACTACGAGGACAAGATGGCGATGCTCTGGAACATCAGCTCGCCGGCCTTCGAGCAGCGCGGCTGCATGTCGGCCTGCCACACGGGCGAGGGGAAGCCCTATGGCAACAAGTACACCGCCAACGCGGGCGAGCGGCTTGACATGTGGCACTGGAAGGGCGTGCGCACCGGGAGCGTCGGCCAGATAGACGACCAGTACGTGGACAATACCCGGTACGACAAGGACAAGGCACCCGAGGCGGGCCGGAAGAGCGACCCGAACACGGGAGGCGGATACAAGAGCAATGTCAGCGACGACAAGAAGGGGCCCAAGTTCGCCCTTCCGGGCAACAAGCCCGCCCCGCCCTACTGGATCGTCGACGGCGAGAAGCAGCCGTTCGACGATTCCAAGTACAAGGCGGGCGACGAGGTGCCCGGCATCATCGTGGCTCCCTTCACGGGCGACCGTGCCGACATCTCCGCCAAGGACGTCTACAAGGACGGCACGCGGACGATCGTGGTCTCCCGGAAGCTGGTCACCGGCAGCGAGTACGACGTGCAGTTCAACGACATGAAGAAGGAGTACGCGTTCGGTGTCGCGGTGTTCGACAACGCGCAGGTGCGCCACGCCTACACCCCGGGGGTGCTGAAGCTCAAGTTCGAGTAAACGTTGTGCTGCGGCCGAGATTCGAGTAGCATGCGGCCGTCGGAAGGAACGCCCTCCTTCCGGCGGTCGCCGGAGTGCCGGCAGAAGGGGCCGCCAATGCGCATGACCGCGAGATGGACTATCGCGCTCGTCCTGCTGGGTGCGGGCGCAGCCTGGGCCCAGCCGGTCTTCACCCCGAGTCAGGACCCGCTGGCCGGGGCCCGGGTGTTCGGCGCCAAGGGCTGCTCCAAGTGTCACTCGGTGAACGGCGTCGGGGGCAAGGTCGGACCCGATCTCGCGCGTATCTCGCGGCCCCGCACCTTCTTCGATCTCGCCGCCGACATGTGGAACCATCTGCAGCGCATGACGGCAAAGATGCAGGAGCTCGGCATCACCCGCCCCAAGCTGGACGCGCGGGAAGCGGCGGACCTGGTGGGGTTCCTCTTCACCCTCAACTATTTCGACTCGCCCGGCAACGCGGAGGCGGGGCGCAAGCTCTTCACGGAGAAGCGCTGCATTCTCTGCCATACCTACCGCGGCGCGGGTGGGGTGGTCGGGCCCAACCTGGACCATCTCTCGCAGTTCCGCTCTCCGATCTACGTGACTTCGGCGATGTGGAACCACGGGCCGCAGATGGCCGAGAGGATGAAGGAGAAGGGCATCGAGAGACCGACCTTCACCGGCACCGACCTGCGGGATCTCATCGCGTTCCTGGCGCCCGCGACCGCCGGCCCACAGGAAGGCCCCGTCTACGCCCTGCCCGGCAGCCCGGACGCGGGGCGGCAACTCTTCGCGGAGAAGCGCTGCATCGAGTGCCACGCCGTGGGAGGGGTCGGCGGTCACGTGGGGCCGGACCTGGTCGAGCGGGGCGTCCGCCAGAGCCCCATGGAGTTCGCCGCGACGATCTGGAACAAGGCGCCGGCCATGGGGGTGGCCATGAGGCGGCGGGGAATCACCCTCCCCCAGCTCTCGCCCGGCGAGATGGCCGACATCGTCGCGTACCTCTACTCGGTCCGCTACTTCGGCAACGCGGGCCACATCTCCAACGGCTGGACGGTGGCAACCCAGAAGGGATGCCTGCACTGCCACGCCGTTTCGGGCGAGCGGGGGAAACCGGCGAGCGACCTCAACAAGGCGAAGGGGCTCGACTCGCCGGCGGCGGTCCTCGCGTCGCTGTGGAACCACGCGGTGGTCACGCCGCCGAACATCGGCGGCCAGAAGTGGGAGTGGCCGCTCTTCAAGCCGCAGGAGATGGCGGACCTGATCGCGCTGCTCCAGTCGCTGGGGGCGAAGCAAATCCAGAAGCGCAGCTGATCACCAGGCGCGAACGGATGATCAGCCGGCCGTCAACGTCATGACGAAGCTCGCGGAGCTGACGGCGCTCTCGATCGCTCTCGCGCTGCTCGTCTGGCCCGTTCCCGTCGCCGCCCAGCCCGCCAAGGACAACTGCGCCGCCTGTCACCTCGAGACCGGCGACGATCGGCTCGCGGCGCCCGCCAAGGCATTCGACGACGACATCCACAAGGCCAAAGGGTTCGGCTGCGCGGACTGCCACGGCGGTGACGCCCACGAGGAGGGGATGGAGGCGATGAACCCGGCCATGGGGTTCATCGGCAAGCCAGGGCGCCAGCAGATCCCGCAGCTCTGCGGCCGGTGCCATTCCGACGCGCAGTTCATGAAGCGGTACAACCCAGCGCTCCGGGTGGACCAGGTCGCCGAGTACGCGACCTCCGTCCATGGGCGGCGGCTGAGAGACTTCAACGATCCCAAGGTCGCGGTCTGCGTGAGCTGCCATCCCACCCATTCCATCAAGCCGCCGTCGGATCCGAAGTCGAGCGTCCATCCGCTGCACGTCGCCGATACCTGCGGTCGCTGCCACGGGGACGCGAAGTACATGGCGGAGTACAAGATCCCGACCGACCAGCTCGGGAAGTACAAGACGAGCATCCACTGGAAGACGATGTCGGTCAAAGGCGACCTGTCCGCGCCGACGTGCAACAGCTGCCACGGGAATCACGGCGCTACCCCGCCGGGGATCACGTGGGTGGGCAACGTCTGCGGGCAGTGCCACTCCGTGATGGCCGACCTGTTCAGGAAGAGCGTCCACGCCAGAGCCTTCGCCGAGATCGGCTCGCCGGGCTGTGCCACCTGTCACGAGAATCACGCGATCCAGGGAGTCAGCGACTCGATGCTCGGCCTTGGCGACAACGCCGTGTGCTCGACCTGCCACTCGCCCGACGACAAGGGCGGCAAGAGCGCGACCGAGATGCGGGCGCTGATCGATTCGCTCGCCGCCGCGTTCGACAGGGCGCGGGCGATCCTCGGCCGTGCCGAACGGGCCGGCATGGAGGTGAGCCAGGCCCAGTTCGACCTCAACGGGGCCCGGGAGGACCTGGTGAAGGCCCGAACCGCCGTCCACGCGTTCGACGTCGGCGCTGTGAAGCAGGCGGTCGAGCCGGGCCTCGGGATCAGCGAAAAAGCCTATGGGCGCGGCGTGCGGGCGCTGGACGAGCTGGGCTTCCGGCGGCGCGGGCTCAGCGTGTCCCTGGTCATCATCGTCGCGCTCATCGCGGGCCTCGTCATGAAGATCCGCCAGGTCGACCGCCGCCGTTCCGGGTCCGCGCCTTCGGAGAGAGGAGACGCCTGATGGGTGAGGTCACGCTCGGAGCTGGACCGAGCCGGAGAGGATTCATCGCCTGGTTTCTCGGGACAAGCGCCGGGGCCTTCCTGGTCTCCGTGCTCTACCCGATCAGCCAGTACCTCGTGCCGCCCATGGTGGGCGAATCCACGGCCGGAACGGTGACGCTCCCGATCAAGCCGGAGGACGTGAAATCCAACACGGGGCAGATCTTCAAGTTCGGGAGCCGTCCGGGCATCCTGGTCCGGACGTCAGCCGGGGAGCTCCGGGCCTTCTCGGCTGTCTGCACCCACCTCAACTGCACCGTGCAGTACCGGCCCGATCTGAGCCAGATCTGGTGCGCCTGTCACAACGGCCACTACGACCTCAACGGCAAGAACGTGGCGGGGCCGCCGCCCCGGCCGCTCGAGGTGTTCACGGTGAATGCGCGCGGCAACCAGATCGTGGTGAGCAAGAGCGCCTCGGCATGAGCGTGCTCGAGAAGGGGCCCGGTCGACTCTGGGTCTGGCTCGACCAGCGGGTCGGTCTGGCCGAGCTGCAGAAGCTCGCCAAGAAGAAAGAGATCCCCGTCCACCGGCACACCATCTGGTACTACCTCGGCGGGATGACGCTCTTCCTGTTCCTCGTGCAGGTCACGACGGGCATCCTGCTGCTGCTCTACTACCGCCCCAGCGCCGAGGAGGCCTACGAGTCCGTCCAGTTCCTCATGGCGGAGGTGCAGTTCGGCTGGCTCGTGCGGTCGATCCACGCGTGGGCCGCCAACCTGATGATCTTCACGCTGTTCGTCCACCTGTTCAGCGTGCTGTTGCTCAAGGCGTACCGCCCGCCGCGCGAGGTGACCTGGTTCTCGGGGGTCGGGCTCATGGGCATCGCCCTCGGGTTCGGCTTCACGGGGTATCTGCTGCCCTGGAACGAACTCGCGTACTTCGCGACCAAGGTCGGGACCGAGATCACCGGCGCGGTGCCGCTGGTCGGCCCGTTTCTCGGCCGGCTGCTCCGTGGGGGAAGCGAGGTCACCGGGGCGACCCTCACGCGGTTCTACGGCATCCACGTCGCGGTGCTCCCGGCGCTCGCCGGCCTGCTGGTGGGGCTCCACCTCTATCTCGTCCAGAAACACGGCATGAGCGTGCCGCCGGGCGTCGAGCGGAGCGGGGTGCCCAGACGCCTCATGCCGTTCGTGCCGAACTTCCTCCTCCGCGATCTGGTAGGATGGCTCTCAGCGCTGGCCGTCCTGGCGGTGCTGGCCGCCTACTTCCCGGCCGAGCTGGGCCGGAAGGCGGACCCGTTCCTGCCGGCGCCCGCGGGGATCAAGCCCGAGTGGTACTTCATGTTCATGTTCCAGACGCTCAAGTACCTGCCGAGCTACATCCTCGGTATCGAGGGCGAGATCGTGGGCATCGTCGGCTTCGGACTCGGCGGTCTCTTCCTCCTGCTGATTCCACTCCTCGACCGCGGGACGGCGAGGGGGGAGCCAAGCCGGTTGTTCACGTGGATCGGCGTGGCGATCATCATCTACATGGTGCTGCTCACGTACCTCGGCTACACCGCCAGCGCCACGAAATGAGGCGTTCCGTCGCCGTCGCCTGTCCCGTCCTGGCGTGCTCGTTCCTCGCGGCGCTCGCCCCCCTGTCGCCCGCTTCGGCGCAACCAACCGGAGACGCCACGCGCGGCAGCGCGCTGTTCGCGGCCAAAGAGTGCGCCCGCTGCCACCGACCTCCCGGTGAGCCGGCGGCGGGGCCGCCACTGCCGGATCTGCGACGGCCCCAGGGGGCCTTCGAGCTGGCCGGGCGGCTCTGGAATCACGCGCCGGCCATGTTCACGACGTTCGGGCGGGAAGGGCTGAGGTGGCCGCACATCAGCCCGGCGGAGATGGGGGACTTGATGGCATACCTCAAGGCCGACCCCACGCACGATCCCGCCCCGGATCTCTACCGGGGCGAAACGATCCTGGTCCGGAAGGGGTGTCTGAAATGCCATAGCCTGAAGGGCGAGGGCGGCCGGATCGGCCCCGACCTCGGGCAACGCCGGCCCCTCTACGACTCGGCCGTTGCGTGGGCGGCCGCCATGTGGGTCCACACGCCGCCGATGGCGGCGAAGGGCCGGGAGCTCGGCGTCTCGTACCCGCGCTTCGTGGAACACGAGCTGGACAACCTTGTCGGGTATCTTAGGAGTGTCGCCAGATGACCACCGGAACGAAGGGAAAGGAGGAGCCGACCGTGAGACTGATGCGTCTTGCAAGCTCAACGGCTGTCGTGGGATTGGTGAGCAGCCTGTTTTTCCTGTCACCCGGCGTCGCCCAGACGAAGGTCCCGCCGGACTTCAGCTTCCAGGCGGGGAAGGAGAGTCCCGGAGCGGTGACGTTCAGCCACGAGTTCCACAAAACGAAGGTCGAGAAATGCACGGGCTGCCACACCAAGGTCTTCAAGATGAAGAAGGGGCAGACCGGCGAGCTCACGATGGCGAAGATGAAGGCAGGGGAGCAGTGCGGCGCGTGCCATAACGGGAAGACCGAGGTGGCGGGCAAGGTCGTCTTCATGGCTGATGACAAGGCGAATTGCGAGAAGTGTCATAAGAAGTAGCGGCAGCGGCCTGCTCCTCTTGCCGATCGCGTTGCTCCTCGCCGGGACTGCCCGAGCGGCAGATCTCCCGAAGAGCGAGGACTGTCTGGCCTGTCATGCCGATCGCGAGCTCAAGCGCAGCGCGCCCCGCGCCGGGCGCGCTGCGTCGGTCTTCGTCGACGCCCAAGCGCAGAAGGCCTCGACCCACGGAACGCTCGAGTGTGTGGCGTGCCACAAGACCGCCACGGCGCCCCACGACGAGAAGCTCCCACCCGTCGACTGCGCGGGCTGCCACGACAAGGCCCGTGCTGCCCTCTCGAACGGCGTTCACGGGGCTGTCAAGGCCCGGGGTGGGCCGCCCGCCGTCGCGTGCTCGTCCTGCCACGGGAGCCATCAGGTGCAGCCCGCCGCCTCCCTCACCATCGACACCTGCGCCAGCTGCCACACCGCGCAAGTGCAAGCCTACAAGGGCAGCATCCACGGCCGTTCGCGCCAGGGCGGCGACACGGAGGCGGCGACCTGCCGCTCCTGCCACGGCCAGGCTCACACGGCGGTGCCCAAGTCGAACGCCGAATCGCCGGTCTATCACCTGAACCTGCCGCGGACCTGCGCCCAGTGTCATGCCGACCCGGAGCTCGCCAAGCGTCACAACATCCAGGTCGGCAACGTCTACCAGCTGTACATGGATTCGATCCACGGGCGGGCGGTGACCCGGAGCGGGTTGCTCGTCTCGGCCAACTGCTCGGACTGTCACGGCTCCCACGGCATCAAGCCGCGCACCGACCCGACCTCGCGGGTGTTCCGCGCCAACATCCCGCAGACCTGCGGCGCCTGCCACGCCGGGATCCGGAAGGCCTACGTGGAGTCCGTCCACAGCAAAGCGGCCCGCGGCAGCCAGGGGCCTGCCGCCGTCTGCACGGACTGTCACAGCGCTCATCAGATCCGACGGGTGGAGGGGGCTCCGTGGCAGCTCGTCGCGATCCGCGAGTGCGGCAGCTGTCACCAGGAGGAGCTCAGGACCTACCGCGAGACCTTCCATGGCAAGGTCACGCAGCTGGGCTTCACCCGGATCGCCAAGTGCGCCGACTGTCATGGATCGCACGGCATCCTGCCGGCCTCGGATCCTCGCTCCACGGTATCGCCCGCGCGGCGCGTCGAGACCTGCCGGCAGTGCCACGCGAAAGCCACGCCGGCCTTCGCCGAGTTCCACCCACACCCCGATCCCCTGGACAGGGCCCGGTTCCCGGCGCTCCACGCGGTGACCGTCTTCATGATGGCGCTCCTGGCCGGCACCTTCGGCTTCTTCGGGCTCCACACGCTGCTCTGGTTTCCCCGCTCCTTGATCGAGCGGCTCCGCCGCGGTCGGCGGAGAGAGGGGGCGACCGAGACGCCATGAGCACCGGTGGGCCGTACTACTTCCGCCTCAACCTCTATCACCGCATCCTCCACGGCATGGTCATCACCAGCTTCCTCGGTCTCGCGACGACGGGGCTGCCGCTCAAGTATGCGGACACCTCTTGGGGGCGGTGGCTCTCCCTGACCCTCGGGGGGCCCTTCACGACCGGCTATCTCCACCGGTTCTTCGCCATCATCACCTTCACCTACTTCACCCTGCATCTGGCCTATGTGGCCCGGTTGGTCGTCCTCCGCCGGCCCGGGCTCTTCTGGGGCGTGGACTCCATGGTCCCCCAGCCCCGCGATCTGGTGCAGCTCTCCCAACACGTGCGATATTTCCTCGGGCTCGGCCCGCGGCCCCGCTTCGACCGCTGGACCTACTGGGAGAAGTTCGACTACTGGGCGGTGTTCTGGGGGATCGCGATCATCGGCGCCTCGGGGCTCCTGCTCTGGTTCCCCACGTTCTTCGCGAACTTCCTTCCCGGCCGGGCGTTCAACCTGGCCATCATCGTGCACAGTGACGAGGCGCTCCTCGCCGTCGGCTTCATCTTCACGTTCCACTTCTTCAATGCCAACCTTCGCCCCGAGAAGTTCCCCATGGACCCCGTCATCTTCACCGGACGCATCGACCAGGAGGAGTTCATGCGCGAGCACCCCGCCGAGTACGAGCGCCTCGAGCGCAGGGGGCGGCTCGAGAGCCTGCGCGCCGACCCGCCACCCCGCTGGCTGAGGAACTTTTCGCGCGCGGTCGGGTTCAGCGCGCTCAGCATCGGGCTCGTCCTCGTCTGGTTCATCGTCACCACGGCGCTCCGATGACGCCCGCGGAACCCATCCCCACGGATTCACCGCCGGCACGGCCGCGCCGCCGGTGGCACGTCATCCCGATCGTCGTCGCGGCGGGGCTGGTGGTGGCCGGCGCCGCCGGGGTGGGGCTCTGGGAGGCGAGCTCGAGTCCCATGCTGTGCAACTCCTGCCACATCATGAAGCCCTACGTGGCGGCCTGGAAGGCCTCCAAGCACAACAAGATCGCCTGCGTGCAGTGCCACTACCCGCCGGGGCTGCGGGACACGATCTGGGTCAAATACCAGGCGATCACCCAGGTGGTGAAGTGGGCCACCCAGACCTACAGCTCCAAGCCCTTCGCCGAGGTGGAGGACGGAAGCTGCCTCCGCTCCGGTTGTCACGCCAGCCGCCTCCTCGAGGGCAAGGTGGTCTTCAAGCGTGACATCATCTTCGACCACAAGCCGCACCTCGAGCAGCCCCGCCGAGGCCGCCAGCTGCGGTGCACCAGCTGCCATTCGCAGATCGTGGTGGGGACGCACATCGAGGTCACGGAATCGACCTGCTTCCTCTGTCACTTCAAGGGGCTCAAGACCGGGCGGGACATCCAGCCCATCGGCGGCTGCACCGGCTGCCATCAGGCGCCCAAGGGCGACATCATGGTGGGATCCATCCGGTTCAACCACGAGGAGATGGTGCGCCGGGGCGTCGCCTGCCAGCGGTGCCACCTCAGCGTCGTCGAGGGCGAGGGGGAGGCGCCGCGCGAGCGCTGCTTCACCTGCCACAACCAGCCGGAGAAGCTCCAACGCTACACGGACACGGCCTTCATCCACGATTTCCACGTGGCCGGCAAGAACATCGAATGCGGCCGCTGCCACACGGCGATCAAGCATCGGCTGCCGCCGCCCATCGGGTTGCCGAAGGCGGAGCGCGGGCCGGATGCCCCCCGCCTCGCGATCCTGGGCTCCCCATGAGCCGGCGGGCTATGGCCATCATGGCGCTCGGCATCGCGGGCGCCGCGGGGGCGGGGAACGCCGCCGCACAGGACCGGATGAGGGAGACGCCGGCGCCGCAGGTCGCTCAGGGCCCGGGACTGCGTCCCCTGCCTCCGCCCGTGCCGGAGGAGCCTCGCGGCACGCAGCCGCAGCGCTCCGGCGAGCTGGATTGCCGGGGCTGCCACCAGGGCAAGCACCAGGGCGTGCTCCGCATGTACCTCGGCATGGGCGGGCGGGGGACGCCGATGATCCCCAGCCACATGTTCCAGGTCCGCGTGGAGTGCGTGGCCTGCCACATCGTGCCCAAGGAAGGCGGCGAGACGGTCCAGATCGTGGGGCAGACCTTCAAGCCCAGCGAGCAGGCCTGCGTCAACTGCCACGGCGAGAAGTACCGCGGCATGCTCCAGCGATGGATCGACACGCTGGGCAAGATGCGGCAGGCCGTTGACCCGAAGCTGGCGGCCGCTCGTTCGGCCCTTCCCGAGGCGGACAACAAGCATCGCAAGCTCGCGCGGGCTCGCGGGCTGGTGACTGACGCGGAGCACAACATCCAGTTCGTGACGCTGGGCAAGGGTGTGCACAACGTGTTCTACGCCGCGGATCTGCTCAAGCTCTCGAATTCCTGGCTGGACGAAGCGCTGGCCCTGCTGGGGAAGCCACCTGTCAAACCCGACGACCCCCTCGTCCGGGGCGGCTACTGCGCCGTCCTCTGCCACCAGCAGGCGGGCGTGAAGCAGCTCGAGACGGTGACGTTCGGGAAGCAGAAGATCCCCCACGTGCGCCACGTCACCGAGTTCGGCGTGGTCTGCACCGCCTGCCACTCGGCGGAGGTGCACAAGGCCGTCACCGCCACGCCCGCCACGTGCACCGGCTGTCATCACAGCCCGGAGAACGAGCGCTGCGAGTCCTGTCACCGCGGTCAGAGCGCCTTCTATCGGGGCACGCTCGAGACCCCGCTCGTCAAGGTCGAGCCCAACGTCATGGCCAGCGCCGTGGGCTGCACCGGCTGCCACGACTGGTCGAAGAAGCACTCACGCTCGGCCGTGGGAGAGAAGTGCGTGGGCTGCCACGACAAGGCGTACACGAGCTTTCTCGGCGAGTGGACCACAGGCCTCGACAAGGCGACGGCCCAGGCGGCGCAAGCGCTCAAGCGCGCCGAGGCTTCCCTGGCGCGCGAGCGCCGCTCCGGGCGCAAGGCGCCCGAGGCCGAGGCGCTCGTGAAGGAGGCGCGAGAGGCGCTGACGCTCGTGCAGAAGGCGCGCGGCGTGCACAACCCCGCCGCCGCCGAGGCGCTCCTCCAGGCCGCGCGCGAGAAGGCCGAAGCGGCGCTCGCCCGCTCCGCCCAGCGGTAGGCCGCCGGCCTCCGGCGCGAGCGACGCCCGAGTCTCACCGCGGAAGTGTAGGGGTGGGGCGGCGGAGCCCAGGTGAGGCATGGGCTGCCCCGCTGTCCGAGCCATCTCAGCGATCCTTCTCATGAGCCTGTTCGTGCTCCAGATCCTGCTCGGGATGTTCATCCCGCTGGGGATCCTGGTACTCGCCAAGTCCCGGAAGTTCAATGACGACCTGCGCAAGCTCCTCTACTTCACGGCGGTCATCCTGATCCAGCTCGGCATCTTCAGCACGCGCTGGAACGTCGTGATCGGCGGCCAGCTCTTCTCGAAGAGCTTCCGCGAGCTGATGGCGTACAAGATGGAGGTCATGGGCATCGAGGGGCTCCTGACCACGCTCCTCCTGCTGGCCCTGCCCTTCGTCATCCTGGCCGTCCTGATCCGCGTGCTGCCGACGAGGCCGCTCGAGGAGAGCGTGCCAGCCGCGGGCGAGCCACTCGCGCCGGCGGGCGCGGCGGATCCGGCGACCCTGGGAATGCTCCGGGGTGCCGTGGATGATGCCGGACGCCTGGGAGGCCCGCGCCCCTGGTAGAGGCCCGCGGAACCGCCCTCCAGGCCTGAACGCGCTCCGGGGCTGAGGCAGCTGCGCGCCGGGTGGGGCCGGGACGCCCCATTCCGGGCTGACGGATCTGGTCAGCCTGGAGAGGCCGATGTGCCCAATCAACTAGTTACGGTTCACTAGCCGCCTGGCACCGCCATTGCTCAATACCAATTGCTCAATACCAAGGGATCGAGAGGCCGCATGACTTGGAAACCCTGACCGCGACACCGCCGCTCTTGCTGGGATGCCTGGAGGCGATCTATCGTCTGGAGCAGGAACGACCGCCGGCCTCGCTCGCCCACCTCGGCAAGCGCCTCGGCCTCGGCCGGGCCGCCACGATGGCGCGGATCCTGGCGCTTCAGGCCAGGGGGCTGGTCCAGACGGAGATCTCGGGTCGGATCCTCCTCACCCGCGAGGGGGAGCAGATCGCGCTGGGCCTGGTTCGCAAGCATCGCCTCCTTGAGCGCTTCCTCGTCGATCTCCTCAAGCTCCCGTGGGAACGAGTCCACGAGGAGGCCTGCCGCTTGACGCCGCTCCTCTCCGACGACATCGCGGACGGCCTCGACAAGCTCCTGGGGGATCCTGTTCAGTGCCCCCACGGCAATCCGATTCCCTTCGCAGCCGGAACCCTCCTCGCCGAAAGCGGAACGCCGCTCCACCGTCTCAAACCGGGCCAGGGCGGGATCATCCTGAGAATCGAGCAGGAAGAGCCCGAGCTGCTGAAGTACCTGGTTACCCTCGGCCTGCTTCCTCACACGAAGGTCGAGGTGGAAGAGATCGCGCCCTTCGGCGGCCCGATCCTGATCCGTGCGGGGGATTCCCGGTATGCGCTCGGCCGGAAGGTGGCGTCGAGGATCTTCGTGAGGGAGGTATAGCCGCGTGTCGGGAAAAAAGCCCGTGCGAGGCTGCCACGGCGGCATCGCCCGCTGGAAGGAAGGGCTCGGCGTCCGCTTTGCCCTCGCCGGGAACCCCAACGTGGGGAAGTCCAGCGTCTTCAACTGGCTGACCGGGATGGGAGTGGTGACGGCCAACTACCCCGGCAAGACGGTGGAGGTGAACCTGGGCACGACCCGGTTCAGGGAGCAGGAGATCGGCGTCATGGACCTGCCGGGGACCTATGCGCTCGGCTCCACGTCCGAGGACCAGTGGGTGGCGCGGCACGGTCTCCTCGACACGAGGCCGGACGTGGTGCTCGTGGTCGTGGACGCGACGCGACTCGAGCGCAACCTCTATCTCCCCCTCGAGCTCCTCGATCTGGGCTTTCCTCTCGTGATCGCGTTGAACCTCGTCGACGAGGCGTGGCGCGATGGGCTCCGCATCGATCATGGGTGCCTGGCGCGGCTGCTCGCTGTGCCGGTGGTCCCGACGGTGGCCATCCGGGGACAGGGGCTCGACCGGCTGGTGGAGGTCGGCCTCAAAGAAGCGCAGGCCGGCGGCGTCGCGATCTCGGCTCCCCGATACGGTATGGACGTGGAGGAGGCCATCAAGGCGCTCGCCGACCGGCTGGTCAAGGAAGGCGTGGAGCTCCCGTGGAGCCTTCCGCCCCGAGCGGTGGCCATCCTGCTCCTGGAGGAGGATGAAGAGGCGCTCGACTGGATGCGTGGACTCCCCGAGGCGAGACAGGTTCTCGCGTATGCCCAGGAGGTCGCCGCGGGGATCGCCCTACGCCACGGCGAGCCGGCGCCGGTCCGGATCGCGCGGGAGCGCCACGGCCTGGCGGGACAGCTCGCCGCCCAGGTCAAGGTCAGAGTCCGGGCGCCGTCGAAGGCGCAGGATCGCTTCTGGCGGCTGACCACTTCCCCGGCCACCGGCCTCCCGCTCCTGGCCCTCGTGCTGGCCGGCCTGTTCTTCGGCCTCTTCTCCATCGGAGGTCTCCTCTCCAGCGTCCTGAGCGGTGCATGGGAGGCCTACGCGTCTCCGCCGATCCGTTCCGTGGTCCACCTAGCCCTGGGCGAGGGGCTGATCGGGAGAAGTCTGCTCTGGGGTGTGGATGCCGGAGTCAACGCCGCTCTCTCGGTCGGCATCCCGTATGTCCTCACGTTTTACCTCATCCTGTCGATCCTCGAGGACACGGGCTACCTCAACTCGATCGCGTTCCTGACCGATCCGTTCATGCACAAGCTGGGTCTGCATGGCCGGGCCGTGATTCCGGTGCTGGCCGGAGCGGGGTGCAATGTCCCCGGCATCATGGGCACGCGGGTTCTCGGCACCCTGCGCGAGCGCATTCTCGCGAGCACGCTCGTCTGCCTGATGCCGTGCAGCGCCCGGACGGCTGTCATCGCCGGGGCCGTGTCCCGGTACGTCGGCTGGCAGGCGGCGCTCCTCGTCTACCTCATCGTGGCCGTCATCGGGTTCGGCGCCGGATGGGGGCTCAACCGGGTGATCCCCGGGCGGTCCATGGGCCTCGTGATGGAGATGTTCCCGTTCCGAGCCCCGTCGGTCCGGACCATGCTCAAGCGGACGTGGTATCGCTTCAAGGGCTTCGTGGTGGTCGCGACGCCGGTGGTGCTGGCGGGGAGCCTCGCCCTGGGAGTGATCTACGAGTCGGGGCTGGTCTGGGCCTTGGCCGCTCCACTGTCGCCCATCGTCGAGGGCTGGCTCGGGCTGCCCGCCGTGGCCGGCCTGACGCTGATCTTCGCCGTCCTCCGGAAGGAGCTCGCGCTCCAGCTCCTCGTCACTCTCGCCATCGCGCAGTACGGATCGGGGACGACCGACCTGCTCCACTTCATGGACCGGGGGCAGATCTTCACCTACGCCCTCGTCAATACGCTGTATATCCCGTGCGTCGCCACCGTCGCCGTCCTGGCCAGGGAGCTGGGCTGGAGGCGAGCGCTCCTGATCTCGGGGTTCACGGTGTTCTTGGCGCTTCTGGTGGGCGGCGTGGTCCATCGGATCTGGTGAAACGAAAAGTCCCGGCCGATAGTTGCATGCCCGAAGGATAGGCCCCGGTCGCCCGGGCGAATTTCCTTGACAGGCGGCGCCCGAGGCTCTAGCTTCCTCTCACCCTCTTACCTCAAGATCCGGTCATCGGGGGGGGCCGCGCACCCCGTGGCCGGTGTGTTGGGCATAGCGAAATAGCGTCAATGGCTTGTTGGAGGGCGTTTTTTTGTACGGAGGGGTTCATCTCCTAGAGTCGTAGGCGGTTGAGAGCGGCAGTCACCTCGCGGTTGCAATGAGGAGGCGTCCCATGAGCCGGAGGCTCTCGACGGTGCTCGGCGTCATCGGCGGCACCGCTGTCATGCTGCTCGTCGTGATCCTTCTCGCGTT
>WNGF01003671.1_pt1 | contig 80200 bp, 65 predicted proteins | sample 5400641 | NCBI WGS metagenome assembly WNGF01 (sample SAMN13153371, study PRJNA577476) | soil metagenome | isolation source: 80 cm soil or saprolite under grassland replicate 2 | place: USA:California | collected 2016-06-15 | reverse complement strand
CGGAGGCTCTTCCACAAGTCGCGCGGCGTCGAGTACCAGGCGGTCGAGCACGGCTGCCGTGAGATCCTCAGGCAGCTGGACCGCCACCGGACGAACCAGCGCGGCTCTGTCGCCAAGTTGCGCGGCCGGCTGGACGGCCTCAAGCGCGAGCTGGACCGGATTCAGGGGGTCGATTACCTGGACACGCCGGCCGGGCGACGGGCTCGGACGCTCTGGGAAACGACCGCCAAGCGGCTGCGGGCCGCGGCGACGCGACCACGCCCCACCGGAGGACGCCACCGGACGTCCCTGCCCCCGCGCGGGAGCACGTGGGTGACGCGGCCCCGCCCGCACATCGACCGCATCGCTTCCGCCTGGCTCATCAAGCGCTCCTGCGATCCGGACGCGAAATTCGCCTTCGCCGACGCCGCGGACGCCGCGCGGAAAGGTATCCCCTTCGATGTCCTGGGCGCTGACTTCGGCCACCACGGTGAGGACTGCACGTTCGAGACGCTGATCAAGCGGTTCGGCATCAAGGACCGGCGCATGAAGGTCATCGCTGAGATCGTGCACGAGGCCGATCTGCACGACGGGAAATTCACCCGCACCGAGTCGACGGGGCTGGACCTCGCCATCAGCGGCCTCGTGGCGAGCCTCGGGGACGACCATGAGCTGCTCGAGCGGGGCACGGCGCTGTTCGAAGGGCTCTACACGGTGTTGAAACGGAAGACGTAGCCCCGCCCGCAACGAAAAGAGGAGAGCGAGCAATGAGAACGAACACGACGATCGCGCTGCCGTTCCTTGTGGCGTGGTTCTTCGCCGGCACGCTGGTCTCCGCGCAACCGCACGACGACAAGGAGCGCGCGGAGCTCGCCAAGGCGCTCAAGGAGGCGAAGATCTCGCTCCAACAAGGCGTGACCGCGAGCGTAAAGGAAGGCGGGCCCATCTCGGCGAAGTACGAGGTCGAAGAGGGCAAGCTGCAGCTCTCGGTCTACACGATGAAAGGGGACAACTTTTCCGAAGTGATCGTCGATCACAAGACGGGGAAGGTCGGCAAGGCGGAGCCGATCACCAAGACCGATGACCTCAAAGCCGCGAAGGCGCAGAGCGAGGCGATGGCCAAGGCCAAGCGGTCGCTCGATGCGGCCGCCTCCGCCGCCGTGAAGGAGAACGCGGGGTTCCGCGCCGTCAGCGTCATGCCGGCGATGAAGGATGCTCATCCCGTCGCTGACGTCACCCTGCTCAAGGGCACGGAGTGGAAGACCGTGACCGAGAAGCTGGACTAGGAGGCCGGGATGCACCATCGGGCGATGTCACGGCGCCGGTTGTTGAGCACCGCGCTGGCGACGCTCGGCGCCTTCAGTGTGCGCCGGCGTAGAGTGGCGCTGGCGGCGCCCACGGAGATCAAGTTGCCTGACAACAGTCCGGTCGAGACATTCGACTTCGAACGCAAAGGGATCGAAGGCTGGACCACCGTCGCCGGCCAGTGGGCCGTAGAGGACATGGCCGGCGCGCCGAGCGGCGAGAAGGCGCTCGTGCAGCGAGCGACCAAGAACGAGTTCAACGTCATCGTGGCGCCGCCGGGGCCGTACACCGATGTTGACGTGTCGATGAAGTTCAAGCCGATCTCCGGACGTGAAGACGCCTCGGGCGGTATCGTGTTCCGCTTCAACGACGGCAAGTATTACGTCGTCCGCGCCAACGCCCTCGAGGGCAACTTCCGGCTGTACTACTACGATCGCGGACGACGGCAGCTCGCGAGTGCGAGCGTGAAGGCGCCGGCGCTCGGACAGTGGCACACGGTTCGGGTCGTGGTCCTCGGCGATCACATGCAGGCGTGGCTGGATGGCAAGCTCTACCTCGACCACCACGACTCGCGGTTCAGGTCCGGTCGCGTCGGGCTGTGGACGAAGGCGGATTCGATCACGGCGTTCGATGACCTGACCATTCGTGGTGTGCCGGGAGCCCGGTAAGACCCGCACCGGGGTATTCGGTGTGAGCTCACACGCAAGGAGGTCGATGTCATGCCTTCGTTGGATCTCAGACATGCACTCGTTGGCTTCGCGCTGATCGTCGCCGGAACTCTCGCTCTCGTGTCGGGCGGGCTTACGTTACCCGCGACAGCGCAACAGCAGGCGGCCGAGCAGGGACAGCCGGACTGGAAGCGGGTCGAAGAGGCGCTCGGCAAGGCCGGACAAGCGCAGCCGGGCGGCGTGTACCGCGTCGCCATGCCTCGGACGGATCTGACGGTAAGAGTGCAAGGAGTGGACGTGAAGGCAGGGTTCGCGCTCGGCTCCTACGCGGCGTTCAAGAACATGGGGAAGGATGCCATGGTGATGGGCGATCTCGTGCTGCTCGACGAGGAGGTCAGCGAGGTCATGACACGCCTCTTGAAAAGGGGCATCCTCGTGACGGCGCTCCACAACCACTTGAACGAGATCTCGCCGCACGTCATGTACATGCACTACAGCGGGCGGGGCGACGCCGGGCAGGTGGCGACTGCTCTCCGTGACGCGCTCTCGGCGAGCGGGACACCACTCGGCCAAGCCGCCGCGGCAGCGAGCGCCCCGGCGGGAGGCCCCGAGATCGATCAGAAGCAGATCGAAGCCGCGCTGGGTCGCCCGGGCCGGCTCAACAGCGGCATCCTGCAGGTGAGCGTGGCCCGTGCGGAGAAGATCACCGAGAATGGCATAGAACTGCTGCCGGCGATGGGCGTGAACACGGCGCTCAACTTTCAGGCGACCGGCGACGCGAAGGTGGCGATCACGGGCGACTTCGTCCTCATCGCTCGCGAGGTCAACCCGGTGGCCAAGGCACTGCGTGAGCACGGGATCCAGGTGACTGCGGTGCACAACCATGCCCTCGCCGACAATCCGCGCCTCTTCTACATGCACTTCTGGGCCAACGACGACGCGGTGAAGCTCGCCAAAGGCTTGAAGGCGGCCCTCGACCTGACGAATAGCAAGAAGGCGGACCAGGCATCGAAATAGGCACCCGGGCAACGCACTGAGCCATCATGACGACGCCGATAAGGTCTGTGCCGGATTCGGTTGCCCGCTGGGCCTCGCGGATGTGGTGGTTGCGCAAGGCTGATGCCGCCGTCGCCTGGGTCGGCCTATGGGGCGGGTTGGGCTCGGTCCTGGGACCGGCATTGGCGAGCCACGCGGCCGTACTGTCGCTGACGTTCTTGTGCCTTGGCCTCCTGATTCGCCCGGTCCGCTCATCCTGGCGTCCGATCAGCGGCTGGGTCGGCCTCACGGTGAGCCGTGGTTTGCGTCCCGGCGACCGCGCGTGGTACGTGCGTCCAGGCGAGGCAGATCTCGTCTTGGTGACGGCGCGCCACGGCGTGCGGGTGGTAATTGCGAGGCCCGATCTCCCCGATGGCGAGGACCTGAATGTCCGCAGGACACGAGTCCTTCTGCTGCCAGCGGAGGTCGGCAGAGTCGGGTAGCAAGTAGCCAAGCCGGGGCGCGCGAACCGGCAAGCGAGAGCGGCAGACGGAATAGCATCAGGTGGCGGCCCGGGGGGCCCTGGGCGAGCGAGCCGCCGACCACCGGTGCAAGGGCCGGTGTGCTCTGGCGCAAGCACGGCTGCAAACGCGGCTCTGGGCCGATGCTCATCCCGCGATGGCCAGCTTGGCTCACCCTGGGTGGCTGGCCACGGGCGACCGCTGACACCCGCAGGGTGATCCTGCCTGCCGCGACGCTGACGGCGGCCCAGGCCAGGGTGACCGGATTGCGTCGGTATCCCGCCAGGCTGCAGCCGCGACGGACCCGCCGGAGATGTTCCCCGCGACCGTCCGCGGGCCCGTGAGAACCGTGAGCTCGCCATCCTCCGCCACCTGCTGCGTCTGGCGGGGGGAGTGGGGGTACATCGATAGGGTTCCGAAGATCCGGCTAGCCAAGGACCCTGAGGGGCGCTTGCGCTTCCTGACAGAAGACGAGATCGAGCGCCTTCTCACAGCGTATGAAGTGAAGGGACGCAAGAGTGCGTTTCTGCTGCCGATTGTGATATTAGCCTGAAGTTCCCGCATCCGCCGAGCAAATTTGTTCGTTGACTCGGCAAGATAGGTCAAAGACGGTCTGCAGGGTGCTGTCTACAGGCTAATCGTCTTCAAGAGTTCATACGCCCGCTGCTGCGTGGGGCTGGGCGTGGTGACGAGCTCAAACGTGGGTGCGTCGGGGCCGGCGCCGCGCTGGCGACAGACGTTGCGGACAATCTGGCTGAGATTCTTGAGGAGCGTACCAAAACTGTGGACGGGTGTCCCGTCGTCCAAGACCTTGGTGTGCACCTTCCGCAAGGCCGCGGCCGAGCGCTTCGCGGGGGCGACCGGATCGCGGGTCAGCTTGGCCGCCTGATCCTCGTCGGCGAAGAGCAGGGGGCGCCAGGCTTCCCGCATGTGCCACTCGACGTAGTAGGCCAGCATGCACAGGAAGATGTGGGCGCGCACGCGCTCTTCGAGCCGATGCCGGATCGGCCGGACCTTGAGATCGATCGTCTTCAGGGCACGAAAGGCGCGTTCCACATCACTGAGCCGCTTGTAGGCGCGCACCGTATCCGCCGCATCGAGCCGCTCGGCGGGCAGGCTGGTCCGAATGACGTACAGCCCGTCGAGCGCCGCTTCGGCGGCGACCCGCGCGGCGTCGATCTCGAAGGCGAACCGGTCGTCCTGAATCTCGAGCCGGAAGTGTTTGGCGACCCGGTACTTGTTGACGACCTTGCCGACCCGGACGCCGATGGCCTCCCGCCCCCGGAGCCGGCCGCGCGCCACCATGCCCCGCACCTTGTCGAGCTCCTTGGTCGTGGCGGCGAGCAGGGCGTGCCGCTTATGCGCCCGGAGCGCGGCCAACTCCGGATTGCGGCAGGCGACCAGCCGCTCGCCGGGAAAGTCCGGGTGCGTGAGCTCAAAGAGGTTCCGCTCGTCGAAGAGCCCGAGCTGCACATGGCCGGTGGCGACCAGGTCGCGCAGCGCCTCCGTCTTGAGGGCCGTGATCCAGTCGGTCCCCTCCAGCGTCTTCAACCCGGTGATCTGGGTCTGCGAGATCATGCCTCGGTCACCCACCATCACCAGCCGTTCGATCCCAAACCGCTCGCGGACCCGCTGGACCTCCGGCAGCAGCGTCGGCGGATCGCCGGTATTCCCCTTGAAGACGGACACCGCCACCGGGCAGCCCCGCCCCTCGGTGAGCAGCCCGTAGTTGACCTGGCGTTTGCCCTTCTTGCCGTCGCGATTGTGGCCGAAGGCGGCCAGGGGGCAGGTCGTACCCTCGAAATAACTCGAGGTCAGGTCATAGAGCACGAGGCCGCCCGCCGCCAAATGGCGCGCGGCCAACTTCTGCTCGATCCGGTCCTGGCGGGCGAGCCCCCAATCCATCGCCTCATAGAGCGCGTCCTCGTCGGCGTCGCTCACGCCGAGATCCGCGGGCAGCGTCGTGGTGTGCCACCAGCGGGTCGTGGCCAGCTTGCTGTCGGGCTCGAGGATCCGGGCCACGACCATGGCGACGACGAGATCGCGCTCCCGCGAGGGGCGCGACGCGACGAGGGCGTCGAAGCCCAGCTGCTGCATGGCGATCCGGACCGCCTGCACGTGGCCGTGGTGGGGGGAGGCGACGACCTCGAACAGCGCGTCGGCGGGCGCGAGGACCTCATCGCGGAGCACTCGGCGCAGGAGGTCAATCTTCTGGGGCGGCCACTTGGACAGATTGGCCAGGGTACGGTTCTTGACCGTGCGGCCCTCGCGGTAGCCCTCCCGCAACAAAATGGCCGGGGGCGAGCCGCGATTCGGCACGACGGCGATATACATGCCAACACTTCTACTCCACACTCCCCATTCTGTCAAGCGACAGATATCCGGTGCCCGCCCTATTTACATGTCAACACTCTGCTTCGGCAGACCTCAACAATGTGCCTATTTCCCGTGGTCTTTCAGGACAACCGAAGCGGGAACTTCAGATTAGCCCTGCAGACCGGAATGCGGAAGGCGTGATTCTCGGACTTACTTGGGAGCACGTTTATTTCGCCCGCGGGTGCTCCGTCTCGGGCAGACCAAGAGCGGCCGCTGGCGAAGGAGGTACAGGAGATCCTCGGGCACCGCGAGTTCAGCATGACGCTCCGCTATGCCCATCTGAGCCCCGATCAGCTCCGCGATGCTGTCGCGTCCCTCGAGAGCTTCAGCACAAGATCAGCACAAAGTGGTAAAATCGAGCCGCAGCGCGTTGCAAGTCCTTGCGCCCCCGTAGCTCAGGTGGATAGAGCAGCAGTTTCCTAAACTGCGTGCCGGGTGTTCGAGTCACCCCGGGGGCACCACATGCCAGACACGGCAGACCGGCAGTGGGCGACCTGCCCTGCAATGTTCCGGGAAACCACACGGATTGCTGGGGCTCCGATGGCAAGGTCGCACTTGCCATCGTCCCCGGAGGCGTACTCGGCGTAGCTGCTGGTCCCCGAGAAGTTGAAGAACAGGGTCCGCCCTCGGCCCTCGGGGTCACCGTGATCGGGGCCGACCAGCAGCCGCCTGAGCACCTGACGGCCGGCGGTGGGATTGGCCTCCAGGGTCTCGGCCTGCACCGTCGTCATTGGTGGAGAGCAGCTGAGGTGCCTAACTCGCGGCTCGAGCCGACCACGCGCTCGCTGCGCTCTCACGTGGCGGCACAGCCGCGGCGTTCGCCGACTCCGATGAAGCGATGAGGCAAGATGTACTTCGAGATCGTCGGGCCGATCACCGACGTCGAGACTATCGCGGCCGGGAGGTCGATTCGTCAGCTCTCGCGGCTGCGCAGACAGTACGGTCAGGGGCGCTGGCGTAAAGTCAAGGGCATCGCCACGGTCCGGGTCGCCGGCGGCGAGTTGCGGCGTGCCGAGATCCACTGGTACGAGGCGCATGGAATCGGACGCGTTCGCCATAAGATCAAGAGGTTCTTAGACTGAGCTATGCCGACACGTGAGAAGAGGTTCGCCATTTGCGTCGAGAATCGCGGGGCCGAGGATCTGGAGGTCCGCAAGATCTACCGCGTGCTGCACGACAAGGACGCGGCCGCAAGCGGCTACGTGCGGGTTATCGACGAATCCGGCGAAGACTACCTCTATCCTGCTGACTACTTCGTGTTCGTCGAATTGCCGCAGAAGGCGAGGCGCGCGTGGACCGCGATACGGAGCCCTGCCAAGCGGCGGAGCTCGTCGAACAAGCCGCTTCAGCGGACCGGCGCCCGCATTGCTCGCTTCGGCCGCTGAGCGCCGCTCGACTGCGGTGTTAGAAGGCCCGCTCCTTCTTGCGCCTGCGTGCTCTCCTAGCCCAACTTCCGCGCTTCCGGGAGTGGAATGTCAGCGTTTCAAGGGGTTACGCGATTAGTGAGTGACTATGATGACGACGTGGGAGCCCAGGTCTTCACCGGCTTCATGACCTCCGGCGGAATCTGCAGGGTGCGGTAGATCTCGCGGTGGATTGCCTCAGGCGCCGACCCCTTGCGGATCCGCAAGCTCTGACCGTTCGTCGACGGCAGCACGACCGTGACGACCTGGTGCGTAGACAGCTGCTCGCGCAGCGTGGCCCACGAGGTATGCACGCCCTGGTCCAGGAAGCGTTTCTCGATCGCGACGAGCAAGTGGTAGGCGAGCACGCAGAGAAAGATGTGGGTCTGCACGCGGTGCTCGAGATGCTGGAAGATTGGGCGCTCCATGAGTGGGCTCTTCATGGCCCGGAAGGCCGCCTCCACTCGGGTGAGCAGAATGTAGAGGCGCCAGATCTCCTCCTCGCTGAGAGCCTGCCGAAAGGGGGAAAGGCCAAGGCTTGAGATGAGATGCCTACCCCGACCGGCTAGAATGCCCCCGTGAACTACCTGTACTACGGCGACAACCTGGACGTGCTGCGCCAGTACGTGGCCGACGAGAGCGTCGATCTCGTCTACCTCGACCCGCCCTTTAAGGCCTCGATGCTCACACCGAAACTGCGACGGGACGACCGGTGAGAACGGGCCAAAAGTGGCCTTTTTCTGTCCGGCGAGTCCCCCGCAAAAGTCCCCGCAGCATTTTAGGCATCCCTAAATCCCGCTCGCGGGCTAGGTGCCGCCTCATGAACGGCGCCGAAGAGGCCGACCTCGGCTCTGCCCGCGAGGAGCGCTCGGCGGATCTGCTCGCGGCGCGCGATCGGATGTCTTCAGCCAGCGAGGCATTGCCGTGTTCGGTCGACGGTGCTTCTGGCATAGTCGCCCGGATGTCGGCAACCTCATCTACCCCTACGGAGCGATGCGGAAGTAGGCCGGGCGCCGCTCGACGCGGACGCGGCCGTCAGGGCGAGCCGGGCGACCCGTCGACGAGCCCTGGCTCGTAGACCACCAGCCGCATCGGCGTCGGGTGGTGGGCATTGGTGGGCGTGATGTCGGAGGGGCAGGCGGAATTGGCCACGATCACGTCCATCTCCGCCAGGAAGTCGGCGTGGTCGCCCGCCCGGCTGGGGGCGGCCATGGGGACGACGGTGCCGTCCGGTTGAACGGGCCACCGCATGAACACGTTGAACGAGAACGGGATGTCCGCAGGCGCGATGCCCCACCGCGCCATGGCCTCGGCCAGGTTACCCCGGCAGCTCCGGTGTGGCTCGGGGTGGTCGAGCCGGTTCCGGTAGTACTCCTCGCTGCACGAGCCGCAGATCAGGTCGTGCACCCCCACCGTGTCCGCGACGAGCCGCATCATCGGCCGACCGCGGTTCGAGACCAGGAGCGCGCCGACCTTGGGGTAGATGGTCCGGTTGAACAGGACGGTGTTCTGCGGTGAATAGGACTCGCCGAGGTCGTGCCGGTTGAAGCAGACGAGGTCGCCCACCTGCGCACCGTCCACGTCGACGACGCGTACCAGCTGGCCACGCTTCACCTCGACGGCCGCTCCGTGACGCGCCGGGATCTCGACGCTCGCGATGATCTTCCCCACCGCCGGGTCTCGCCCGGGAGGCGTCACGACGGCAGCCCCCGGGGCTCGACGGGGCCCGCGGACCGCACGAGCGCGTCTCGGCCCTTCAGCATGTCATCGAGCGAGCCGAACGCCATCATGTAGTGAGCGCGATAGCCCTCGCCCTCGAGCCGCCGGAACATGCGGCCGAAGTCGATCGTTCCCTCGCCCGGCCTCAGATGTTGCTCGCGGTCCCCGCGATTGTCGGCGAGTCGGACCTCGCCGCACCGATCGAGGCCCATGGCGTCGAGGAAGCCCTCGATGCCCTCGGGGAGGAGATGGGCGTGGTTCACGGTGAAGGCCCAGCCAAGGTGGGGCGACTTCAGCCGGCGGAAGTAGTCGCGGCATTCCTCGACGGAGAACGCGAGGTAGTGGACCTCGGCGTCGTCCGGCTCGCGGTTGAGGTTCTCGAGGAGGAGCCGGGCGCCTGCCCGCTCGGCCAGGGCCACCGCCCGCTCCAGATGCTCGAGGCTGGCCGCGCGCCGCGCGTCGTAGTCGCCGAAGTGAAAGCCGCCGTGGACCACGATCCACTCCGCGCCAAGGCGGCCTGACAGGTCGACGTACGCCGCGAGGTATCGATCCACCGCCTCCGAGAGGAATGGGGACGTCTCCGCGACGTTCACGCCGGACAGCGTGTGCAGACCGAGGTGGATCGCGTGGCGTTCCAGGGTCGCCCGCACGCCGGCCACGCGCTGGTCGCTCCACGTGCCGGGGGCATTCGGATGGGCGGGCGCGCCCTCGAGACAGCAATCGACGTAGTGCACGCCGTGGCTCGCTGCCCATGCGAGCTCGTCCTCGAGCGGGCGGCGGCCCCCGATGTCGACCCCGATGCGATCGTGGAGCGTCATGTCGTCCCTTCCTTGGCCGGTGGCGGATTGGCGCGCCCCCGCGTCGGCCGTCCAGCCCTCGACGCATCCCGGCCCAGGCGTGAGATCGAACAGATCCGCCGGACCAGGCGAAGGCCGTCGCCCCAAGGATGTCCGAGTCCGTCTCCTTGTTCAATCCCCGGAGAGGCGAGACGGGGCGGATGCCGCCGTCCGAGACCACGCCCACAATCGGCGCGCCTCGGCGTGCAAGGGGTGTAGGCTGGGGGGGCAGCGGGCAGGGCGATCGGCCGGCGCCTGTCCGCCGGGTGACCTCCGGGGAGAAAGGCAGGAGAATCATGCGATCGACCGCGCTCGGCCTCCTCATGGTGGTGGCGGCCTCTGGATGTGCTACCGCTCACAACACGCCCGCCCAGGACCTTTCGTGGGAGCGCTGGAGGGCGTGCGATCACTTCACAACGATCGCCCTCGACCGGGTCGATGTGGACGGCCGGCTCGTGGTCAAGGGGTACCAGTACGAGGCCGCGCTCTTCACGGCGTGCGTGCGCGAGGCGGCGGCAGATCAGGTCCGCCGGGGCGTCCCGGCCGAGCCATCAGTGGCCGTACTGGTGAAGCTCTACGGGTGCCTGGGCGGGGCGATGTGAGTCGGGGAGAGCGCGGAGGAATCGCGATGACGATAATTCACTGGACGATCGGAGCGGTGCTCCTGGCTGGCTTCCAGGAGCGGGTACGCGCGCCGGGCCCCGCCTATGGCGTCAGCATCGCGTCCTGGGACAAGTGCGCCGGCGGCGGCCAGTAGGCGCGTGCCGGGCGCGCGGGTGGCCGATCAGACGGGCCAGAGCTCCGGGAACCGGACGGCCAGCCATTTGGCGAGGGCGGCGTTGACGGCCACGGGCTTCTCCTGTGCCATCCAGTGCCCCGACGCTACGACCACCTCGGTCAGGTTGCGACAGTCCCGTCGCATGGGCTCCGCCAGGGGGGACATCACGGTCTCGCAGGTGTAGTCGTACTCCCCGTGCAGGAACAGCACCGGCATGGAAATCTGTCCGCCATTCACGGCTCTGGTCGCGAACGCCAGGTTGCGTGCATGGTTCATGTACCAGGAGTCCGGGCCGAAGAACCCGCCGCCCTCGAGCGCCGTGACGTACCTGTGCAGATCCTCCACCGTCAGCACGTCGGTGTCCATGGGCAGATCCGGCGCCTGACCCGCCCCGCCGAACCAACCTCCGTCGTGCCGCACGTTGGCCGTGCGTGACGGCTTGCCCTTGCCGCTGGGATTCCCCTTCCTGAACAGGGCCTTGATGGTGTTGCTCACACTGGCGTCGAAGACTGTCCGCGCCCTGTCGAAGTGCTCCTCGTAGAACAGCATGTAGTCCCACTGCCCGGCCGGATATTGCGCCTGCGGGTAGACGGTGCGGTCGACCAGGGGCAGGAGGGTGTCCGGAGCAAAGCCCTGGGCGAGATAGGGTACGCACAGGTTGGCCACGCCGAAGCATCGCTCGGGATGGTGGCTGGCCAGGCTCCAGACGACCGGGCTTCCCCAGTCGTGCCCGACCCAGAGCGCCTTTTCCCGCCCCAGCGCATCGAGCAGCTCGATCATGTCCCTGACGGCGTGCTCCAGCGCATAGTCCTCGTGACGGGCGTACACGCTCGATCGGCCATACCCTCGCATATCCGGCGCGACGGCCCGGAAGCCGAGATCGGCGAAGCAGGGCAACTGGTGGCGCCAGCTGATCGAGAGCTCCGGCCAGCCGTGCACGAACACGATCACCGGTGCGGTCTCGACGCCGCAGGCGAGGTAGAAGGTCTTGTGCCGGTCGGTCTTCACGAGCTTCTCGGTCATCGGGAACATCATGGCCACGGTCTCCTGGGAGAATGCGCCGCCGGAAGACCCTCGTCAGCCGGCCAGCGACTCGATCGCTCGCACGTCGTCGGCGGAGAGGGCCAGATCGCGGCTGGCCAGGCCCTGCTCCATATGCCGGGCGTCGGAGGTGCCGGTCAGCGGGAGCATCCGGACCGCTTGCGCGAAGCGGAACGAGTCTGCGAACGCGCGCGGCCGACCGATCGCCCAAGCGCCTCACCTTCGTCCGTCGCTCTGGACACCTCCGCCGTCCGCGCTGGTGCGGCCCCTGGCGGTGAGCGCCTGCTCCACGAGCCGACGGAAGGCCGCGGCCGAGAGAGAGGGGCGCGGAACCCCGGCGACGTCGAGCAGCCGGCGGGCGTTCGTGTCGTCGAAGCGCACGTCCTGCGTGACGTACTCTCGGTAGCCCTCGAGCATTCGCTCGATCGTGCGCTCGAGCGGCGAGGGGGCCTCGAGCGGGCCGAGCCGCGGGTCGACGAGCGACACGCCGCGCAAGCCCACGCACGCCGTGACCATCCGGAGCATCGCGTCCTGGGACGGTGGGTCGGGGGCGACCAGGTGGAAGGTCCCCCCGGTCCCGTCCGGGTGCTCCGCCAGGACCACGGCCGCCTCGGCCACGTACTCCACCGGGACGATGTTGAACGGGACGGCCGGAGCGAGGCGCACCCGAACGGACACTTCGGGGCCGGCGGCGCTGGCCGCCAGCGCCGCCGCCATCCGGATCAGGCCGAAGAACAGGTTCGACGGGCTGCCGCCGGCCGTGTCCGGGGCTGGGCCCACCACGATGCTGGGGCGCAGGATCCGGACGTCGAGACCAAGGCGGCGGCCCGCGTCTCGCACCGCCGTCTCCGACTCGAGCTTTGCCGCCTCGTAGGGATTGCGGAAGCGCTGGCCGCGATCCCCCTCGGACTCGAGCACGGTCCCCGCTCGGTCGCCGCAGACATAGGCCGTCGAGAGATGGGCCCAGCGCGCGAGCCGGCCGCCGTGGAGCGGCTCCAGGAGCCGGCACGGGCCCTCGACGTCGCCCGCCCGATACCGCCCGCCCGCCTCCGGAAAGAACGTAGCGTCACCCGCACAGTGGATCACGGTTTCGACCGTCTCACGGAGTTCTCCCATGGTTGCCCCGTCGAGGCCGGCATCGGGTTCGACGAGATCGCCCTCGACCACCTGGAGATGCCCCCTCGTCCACGTCCCGACCGCCCGGGCCACGCGGTCGCGGGCGGCCGCCTGCGGCCGGCTCCGGGCGAAGGCGACCACCCGGCGCCCGTCCGCGAGCAGGCGCCGCACGACGTGGCGGCCGATGAATCCGGTCGCCCCGGTGACGAGCGCGGCTCGGCCCGGCCCGCTCATTTCCGCTGCCGCGCGCCGGCCAGGCGGGTGGCGCGGCGCGCCGGGCATTCCCCCAGCAGATTTCCCTGGGCCCGGTCGGCGGGATCGCGCCGACGCTCGGCGTCACCCTGGGCGTCGAGCCCGAGCGTATGCAGGAAGAGCTCCCAGACGATGAACGCGAAGGTCCGTCACGGCCCACGAGCGAGAAACCGGCGGCCGGAGGTCCGGAGCGGAACCCGGATCAGCCTGACGGTTCCCGCGCGCTTGAGGCGCTCGCTCCAGTCGAGGTCTTCCATATGCTCGCCCTTCGAAACGAGATCACGGCTCCGCCGCTCGGATTTCGGCAACGTACTGACGGTGCCATGGCATGTCCAGCTGCTCGAACAGCTTGGCGGCCCGGTCGAGCAGTGTCCGCGCGCGCTCGTCCTCCCGCCTGGCTCGTAGCAAACGAGCGTGACTCACCAAGCTGATGGCCGCCTGCGGCCGCATGCCCTTGTCCAGCTGCAGGCGGATCGCCGACTCGATGTGACCCTCCGCCTCGGCGAGCCGCGTTGGATCCTTTTGGAAGAGCGCGTCGCCGTAACACCGAGCGGCTCGGCTCTCACCGTAGGCGTCGCTGCCCTGGGGCATGATCGCCAGCGCGCGCGAGGCGGCGTTCAACGCCTGATCGACGTTCCCCTGGCTCAGGTGCGCGTCGCTGAGCCAACAGACGGCCCAGCTCAGCAGGTAAGTGGTCCCGAGCTGTTCGGCCAACCGGATGCCCTCCTCGATGGTCCCGATTCCGGTCCGCGCGTCGCCCAGCCTGACCAATCCGTAGCCCAGGACCGCGTTCAGGGCGTAGACGCGGAAGAGGTCACCGACGCGACGGGCGATCTCCAGCCCCGCCCGGGCGCTCTCGACGAGTCGCTCCCACTCGCCCCCTCGAACTCGCCGATCGCCGCCAGCGAGACGCCGAGGATGCTGCTAGCCGTTGCCAGCTCGCTTCGGTTGCCCAGCCGCTCCAGGATGCCGACGCAGCGCTGCAACATCGCGCTGGCCTTGACGTAGTCCCCGATCACGGTGCAGATCCGGCCGAGCAGGTTCGATGGCCACACGATGAGGCCCTCGTCCCCGAGCGACTCGGCCAGAGCTAGGCTCTTCTCAGCGAATTCCACCGCGCTGGCGAGTTGCCCCCTCACGTAATGGATGCGAGCGATCCAATACAGCACCTGCGCCGTCCGGGGCTCATCCGCGAGGGCGGCGGCCAGGGCCAGCGCGTGTTCCAGACTGGTGAGGTCCTGCTGGAAGTGCTCGCGGGTGAACGCGACGGTCGCCAGCTTCAGGATCGCGTCGATCTGCGCCCGCCGACTCTCTGACGAGGCCGGCAGCTCCCGGGTCAGATCGAGGGCCTGCTGATAGTACGTTCGGGCTTCCGCGTTTGCATAGAGGCGGACGGCGCGGTCGCCGGCCAACACGGCGTACTCGATCCCCTTGGCCGGCTTGTCGCTCCGCGCATAGTGGTACGCGATGATGCCGGCCTGCTCCTCCACGCGGTCGGCGTACAGCGCTTCGATCGCGCGGCCGATGCTCCCATGGAGCTCTCGCCGGCGGTGGCTGAGGAGGGTCTGATAGGCCACGTCCTGCGTGAGCGCGTGCTTGAAGATGTACTGCAGCTCCGGGAAGAAGGTCTTCTCGTGAATCAGCTCCAGGTGCGTGAGGGTGTCAAGGTAGCGCTGGACCTCTCCTGTCATCTCGGAGATACGCGCCAGGAGCCGGTACCCGAACTCGCGCCCGATGACCGCCGCAGTCTGCACGGTCCGCTTCACCGGTTCCTCCAGCCGGTCGATTCGAGCCCGGATGATGTCCTGGACGCTGGCCGGCACCTCGACGGTGAGGTTGCCGGCCCAGCGCAGGCTACCCTCCTCGCGCACCAAGACATCGCGCTCCAGGAGCGATGCCGTGATCTCCTCGACGAACAGTGGGTTGCCCTCGGCCTTCTCCTGCACGATCCGGCAGAATTCACGAGGCGGGTCTTGGCTCCCCAGGATGGCCGTCACCATGGCCTCGGCCTGGCGCTGGCTCAGCAGGTCGAGGGCGATTTGGGTATGGAACGTCTTGTCCGCCCACCGCACCGCGTAACCGGGACGGTGAGTCGTGATCAGAAGGATGGGGCCGGCCGCCAGGCTCTCGACGACGAAGGCCAAGTAGTCCTCCGAGGTCTTGTCGATCCAGTGCAGGTCCTCCACGACGACGACGTGCAACCGCCGGCTGGCGGCCGCGAAGGTCAGCGTGCGGATGGCCTCGAAGGTTTTCTGCCGACGGTCTTTGGGGTCGAGGCGCTGCAGGGCTTCCGTGTCCGCGGGCAGGCCGAAGAGATCGCCCAGGAACGGCACGATGGCCTCCAGCTCGGGATCGATCTGCCGGACGCCTTCCCGAAGCTTCGCTCCTACCTGTAGCGGGTTATCGCCTTCCTCGATGTGGAAGCTCGCGCTCAAGATCTCGAGCATCGGCAGATAGGGCGTGCTCTGTCCATAGGCCAGGCAGTGACCTTCCAGCCAGGTGACACGCTCGCCTTCCAGCGAGCGTCGGAACTCGTAGATGATGCGCGATTTGCCGATGCCGGGCTCACCGATGATCGCCACGACCTGGCCGTGGCCGTCCCGAGCGCGCGCCAGGCGGTCGTGGAGCAGGCCCAGCTCGCGCTCGCGGCCCACCAGACGAGTGAGACCGCGCTCCGCGGCGAGCTCCATCCGACTTTGCGCTCGCTTCCGGCCGATCACCCGGTACGCCGAAATCGGCTCGCTGCGTCCTTTCACGTGCACGGGGCCAAGTGGCTCGCTCCGCATGTAGCCTTCCACGAGCCGATGGGTCGACGCCGTAACGACGATCGCTCCGGGCTCGGCCAGCGTCTGCATGCGCGCCGCCAGGTTCGTGGTGTCCCCGACGGCCGTGTAATCCATGCGCAGGTCGTCGCCGATGCGGCCGACCACCACGAGACCCGTGTTGAGGCCCATCCGGAGGCGGACCTCCAGCCCATTGTCCCGACGCAGCTGTTCGCTGTAGCCGCTGATCGTCTCGCGAATGGCCAGCGCGGCCTGCACGGCGCGCAGCGCGTGTTCTTCGAGGGCCAGCGGCGCGCCGAAGAGCGCCATCAGCCCGTCGCCCAGGAATTGGTTGACCGCCCCTTCGTAGCGGTGGACGGCCTCGGCCATGAGCCGCAGCGCCCGGTCCAGGAGTTGGTGCATCGACTCCGGGCCCAGCCGCTCCGCCAAGCCGGACGACTCGACGATGTCGCAGAACAGGACGGTGACTTGCTTACGCTCCCCCTCGAGGGCGCTCCGGGACGTCAGGATTCGGTCAACCAGGTGTCGCGGCGTGTACGCGCGGGGAGACGGGCCCGGGGATGCCGGCGGGCTCTCGGGCGCTCCGGCTAGGCGGTGGCCGCAGCGCCGGCAGAACTTGGTGCCCGCGCGCTGTTGCTGACCGCAGTGAGGGCAGGGGATCTCGACTGCCACCCCGCATTCTTCGCAGAACGCGGCGTCGGGCGGATTGTCGTGGCCGCACGATTCGCACCGCATTGGTCTTTCTCAGCTCGACCTACTCATTGTACGGCAGCGCCCGTCGGACGACACCACGGAGTGCAAGTAACAGTCATCAAGTCGCTCAGACACGCATCGGGTCCTCCCGATGGATCAAGTCAGCGGAGTCACCCGGGTGAAGAGGACGAAGGATGAGCGGCGCGACGCCTCCAGCGCCTCCTGGATCTGCGCCCTGCCCGCCCCGGCGCCGCTTGCGAGGAGCGATTCGAAGAACCCGGTGTAGAAGTGGTCCGGGAAGACCGTGACGGTCACTCGAAGAGACAGACCCCCGCGCTCCAGGCGGCGAGTGTACTTGAGTGCGAAGCGTCCGCCGGGGGGAATGCGCGTGTCGGCGATCTCGCGCGACAGGTCCACCGGGACGTCGCGGCCGATGGCGCGCTCTTCCGCGCTTCGCGGCAGGGGCTGACCCGCGGCATCCACGAGCTCGGCCCTGACCACGACCCGCGGGGTGACGTAGGTGGGAAAGGAGTGGCCGACTCCGGTATTGGCGATGGTCAACGTCGCACGGAGCTCGTCGCCGGGCCGGTAGCGGACCCGCTCTGTGGCCAGAGCGATCCGGACGCCCGATTTCACCATCTCCGGATCGTGGATGCCGTGCCAGAGATGACGCCGGTCGGGCATATGGCAGTCCTGGCAGTGCCGGCCTCGGCGGGCGGCTGAACTGGCTCGCCACTCCTCGAAGGTGTTCTGGAGCAGCTTGCCGTTCAGCGCGAAGCCGTCGGGCGTGAACTGATGGCAGCTCGCGCAGAACTCCGACCGGAGAAAGGCGGCGGTCGGCGTGAAGCCGTTGTGGGGGAGGACGTCGCGGGCCGCAGCGGTCGGAGCGGTGCCGTCTCGCCGGGGCGGGCCGAAGCGCTGGTACCCGCGGACATGGCAGCCGGCGCAGACGAGCCCCTGCTGCCGGAGCCCGGCGTCGAAGATCGGGATGGCGACGAAGCCAGCCTCTCTCGGAACCTGAACGGCCTGTTCGGCGAGGGGCGCATGGCACGTGAGGCAGGAGCGGGCGGCGGCCGGATCGCTCCGGATCATCTCGACGAGCTGACCCGTCATCCCCGGGCCCATACTCTTCGAGTGCAAGCTGGTCTTCCAATCGGCGAACTGGGCTTGATGACAGGTGCCGCAGTCGGCGGGGGCTAGGGATCGCTCGATGGACGAGAACCGCTTGGGTGGTTGCCCCTGAGGCGGGAGGGGCGCTCGCCAATGACGGTCCAAAAAGTCGCGCTCGGCGCGCGACAGGCGGGAGGTCCGCGGGGCCTCACCGAATAGCGAACTGCCCGAAGGGAGTGCCAGGACCAGACCTATCGCCAGCAGCCAGGACAGCCGGCTCATGCCTACCAAACCTAGCACAGACCGGCAGGGCACTATTCCCCGGAGATGAGCCTTCTCAGGCCATGGACCAGGACGTCATGCGCTGGGCCTGCACGGCCTGGGCCGGCCTGGTATGATCGTCTCGCCCGCGTCGCCGGGCTGGGCGCCTGGGCTCGAACAGGAGGACATCATGATCGGAGGCCTCGCCGTCGCCATGGTCGTTGCGCTGACTCTCGTCTGGCCCCATCCTGCACCCGCCGAATTGGTCGAGTTGAGCGGCGGCCAGTGGGTCGAGGGCGCCCTCAAGGAGGCGACGCCGACCGGCGTGGTGGTCGAGGTTGGCGGGCAGACCGTCCGGTTTTCTCCGGACCGTGTCCGGGCGATCTACTTCGGCGCGCCGTCTCAGTCCCGGCCGGCGGGCCCACAACCGCCGCAACCGGCGCCGGCGCCGCAGCCGTCGGCGGCGCCGTCCCCAGCAGCGGATGCCCTGCAGGTCGTGAAATCGCTCCGTTCCGCGGTGCCGGGCGGGATGGACTTGCGCGAGTACCAGGTGAAGGTGAGGGAGGCCGCGAGCGTCGTGGACCGCTATCTGGCCGGGCTGCAGAGCGGGCGCGAGAGCCAGATCATCCGCGATGCGGCGCGCTACTACGTCCTGGCGGCGGCGGCCTGGAGCAACCAGGGCACGGTCTCGCGGACGGTCTGGCTCCCGAAGGATGACGCGCTGGACCGCTGCCCCCTGTACCAGGACTTTGCCCGGGAGATGCGGTCGAAGGGGGAGGGGTTCTACGAGGAGCGGGTGCAGAACTACGTGATGATCTCCGACGGCGTGATCTCGGTGCTCTGGTCATGCGCCTCGGAGAAGATCGCCGAGGCGGAGAACCTCCTGGTCGACGCGAAGAACTGATCACTCCCGCGCGGACGTGAAGGGTCGGCAAGGCGGTCAGGGGACCACTGGCGGATCCAGGTCAGATCGGGAGCCGCCGACGTTCCGTCAGCGGCGCATCACCCAGTCCCAGTGCTGCGCAGCTCGCGCCAGCACGCGCGGACGGTCCTCGGCGAGCAGGAAGCCCGCGCGGACGAGTCCATCGGCCGCCCGCGCGGCCGTGTCGAGGTACGCCTGCCTCCCCGCGTAGCGCCGCGCGATACTCGGCCGCTCGTCGCCGGTGCGCTGCCGCTCGTCTTCGGTCCTCGGCAACGGGATGTACGTGCCGAGGAAGTCGGTCAGCTCGCCGGCGTCGGTCCCGCTTCCGCCGCGCAGATGCCAGGGCGCATAGGTCGCGAGCGGCGCGAGCAGCTCGACGTTTCTCAGGCCGCCCACCTCGTTGCCCGACTCGTCGACCTGGGGAACGAGCGCGGGGAACGGCTTGCCGACCGTCGGCGGCTCGCGCGTGATGATACCCGCGGCCCAGCGTGGGCCGTAGTCGACGCGGTAGGCGTCGTGAATCACGCCCGGCGGCTTGACGCCGGCGATTCGCGGGAACTTGAGCTGAGCGATCGGAACGAGCGTGCCGTCGGCGAGCGTCGGGTAGACACTCGCCGGCGGCTCGTGGTCGTCGGCGATCCACTCCACCAGACGCACCAGCAATGCGCGCAGCGTGACCAGGAAGTCGAGAGGATTACCGCGATACGCCAGCCCCTCGCGCTCCGACGGAGGGAACTGGCCGACGAAGTGCTGGCCACCGGCCAGGTGATAGATGCGCTCGTGCGGCAGCGGTGCCACGTCAGCCCGGCCGTCCACCGAGGTGTGGGTGAGCGAAGCCGCCCGTCCCCAGTACTCGTAGCCGGTGTTCGTGAAGAAGACCCGCGGCTCGTGGCCGGGCCGGTCGCGGTAGCGCGCCCAGAGCCCGTCCTCCGCCCCCGTCTCCGGGTCGATCTGCGCGCGGCCGGTGAACGGGAAGAGATCGGTCGGGTAGAAGAACGCCGAGAACCGATGGGCGTCGCGGGAGGGCTGGGCAAAGCGGTGGTTAAAGCTCCCGCGCCCGGCGCCCGCGGTGTGCACCAACATCCCGTCGAAGACCTTCCGGCCTCTCTCGTCGGTGTTGAAGCCCTGGTAGACGAAGTGCCGCAGGAACCGTCCGCTCTGCGAGACGCCGACGGCGATCGCCTTTGTGACCGGGAACTCTGACCGCCGATCGTGGCGCGCCCACGACAGGAAGTCCCGGACGGCGGCGAGGCCGAGGCCGACCACGGGCGGATCCCGCGCAAGATAGACGAGCTCGTAGATCTTGCCGGGCTGGAAGCCGCCGCCGAGATCGATGTGGGTCGGGTCCGGGGTGACGACGTCGCCGCCCTCGCGCGCAAAGTCCCACCGATCACGTGGCACGATCCGGCGTGGGCCGAGTGGAGCGTCGCGTACGCTGAGCACGTTGTCGGGATGACGGGGGTCGGCTACGGGGTAAGGGACGTGACCTCGATGCCCGAGCGGAACCCTGGTCGCCGGCTGATCGATCGTCCAGTCGCTGCGGACGAGTCCCTCGATCCGACGTCCGCCCTCGGTCGCGACCGGGGCGTGGAGGCGGAGGAGCCTGGGCTCGTGCGGCACGTCGAACTGCCATCCGACCCAGATGATCGTGAGGCCGAGCCGCATCAGCAGGCGATCGCCGAAGTCTTCGTCGGTCGTCGGGTTGACACTCCAGGCGGCGCCGTCGAAGTACGGCAGCACGGCCTTGCCGCCCCGGTTGCTGACCTCGAGGAGCGCTGTCGATCCCCGGGCCGGCCGCTGCCGTGGGCGCAGCACCATGAAATCCGCGGAGGCTTCGACGCGCCCGCGGGCGTTGCGGGGGGCATGGTCGAGATCGACGATGCCCGCATTGGCGGGATGAGCGGGGTCGAGCTCCAGCTCGACGCTGCCCGTCAGCCTCTCGTAGGCGCCGTCGAGGACGCCCTGACGGCCAGTGACGACGACGCGACGGACCTCGGCTCGCGCGGGTCCGACCGCGGACAGGGCGAGCAGGGCCAAGCACGCGACGCCGAGGCCGAGCGAATGCCGGCGCGCCCGGGTGACCATCAGCGTGGCCCGAAGGTCACGCGGTAGACGCGACCCGCGTGATCGTCGGAGACGTAGAGGCTCCCGTCATGTCCGACGGCGACGTCGACGGGCCGGCCGAGAACCTGATCGCCGTCGCGCCATCCCGTGGAGAAGTCCTCGACCTTCTCGGGCTGCCTGTCACGGAACGCGATCCGGACGATCTTGTAGCCGACCGGCGAGAGCCCGGCGCGCGAGCCGTGGAGGGCGAGGAACAAGCTCCCGACGTAGTCCGCCGGGAACTGCCGGCCCGTATAGAAGGCGAGGCCGAGGGGAGCCGAGTGCGGCGGTAGCTCCAGCGTCGGGAGCGTCATCCGGTGACGGGGGCCCCGGCCGGCGAAGGTGGGGTCGGAGACGAAGGTACCGCGCCTCGCGAAGCACTCGGGCCAGCCGTAGGAGGCACCCGGCCGAACCAGCGTGACGTAGTCGGGGGGCGCTCCGCCCCCCGACCAGTCTCGCTCGTTGACCGAGGTCCACAGGGCACCCGTCGCCGGCTGGAACGCGAGGCCCACCGGGTTCCGGAGCCCGGTGGCGAACACCTCCTCGCCGGCCCCGTCGGCGTCGTACCGGACGATGGCGGCCCGGCGGCGATCGAGCTCCCGGCAGATGTCGCAGGACGAGCCGACGCCCACATAGAGCTTGCCGTCCGGACCGAACGCGAGCGAGCGGGTCCAGTGATGGGCACCCGGCGGCAGTCCGCGGACGAGGACGGCCGGGTTGCTCGTGGCGAAGCTCACCGGATCGTAGTCGAAGCGCAGGATGCGACCCGTCTCCGCGACGTAGAGGTATCCGCTCCGGAAGGCAAGCCCATGAGGCAGGTTGAGGTCCTTCACGACCGTGACGATCTCGGTGGCGTGACCCGTACCGCGGCGATCGGGCAGGGCCAGCACCCGTCCTTCGGCGGGGACCGAGACGAGGACGACGCCCGCGGGGTCCACCGCCAAGGCGCGCGGCATCCGGAGGTGCTCGGCGAAGACATCGATCCGGAACCCCGCCGGCACCGAGACCTCGGCCGCCTCGGCCACCCCTCCGAGGAAAGCCAGGAACACGGCGAGGACCGAGCGGGCCAGCATGAGGAGCCTCATCCTGCGCGGGCGCGCCCTAGCCTGATGCCCAGGCTCACGGCTGTCATCCAGAATCAAGGCGGCGCCACGAGCGGCTCCTGGCGCGGGTCGCGGACGCGACCGATCAGGAGGCCGAGCGCGATCAGGCTGAAGACCGCGGCGACGGCGAAGACCACCTCGAAGCCCACGGCGTCGGCGAGGAAACCTGCGGCCAGGGGCGCGGCGAAGGCGATCGGCGCCACCGCCGTCCGCCCGAGCCCGATGTACGTCGGCCCCTCATCGGCCGCGGGCGCCAGCTCGAGGAGGATATTGAGCCCCGAGACGAGTACCGCCGCATCGTACACGCCATCCAGGATAAACGCGACGCGGAGCAGATCGACCGAAGGCGCGGCCAGGGCCATGAGATTGGCGGCGACCATGGCCGCGGTGCCCGCGGCGAGAACGAGCCGGTGGCCCATCCGGTCGGCCAGCCACCCGAAGACGAGGTTGCCCGCGACCTGGCCGACGAGCAGCATGGTCGTGAACACGCCCGCCTGCCACGCGGGCGCGGCGAGGACGCGTAGCGCGTAGACCGTGAAGAAGCCGCTGGCCATCACGCCGATGACGGTGCAGCAGCGCGCGGCGAGGAACCACGACATGTTCCGGTCCCGGCGCATGAGGCCGGGGATCCGCGCCAGATAGGTCCGCAGGGGCACACTCGGCGCCGGCGCTGCGACGGGCGGCGGCTCCCGCGTGAGCAGGAGGGCCACGTAGGAGAGGGCCATGCAGAGGGAGGCGGCCAGGAAGCACACCCCATAGCTCGAGGGAGCCGGGATCGACGCGAGGAGCGACGCCGTCGCGAAGCTCGCGGCGAGGCCGCCGAGGCTTGCCAAGATGCTCGAGACGGCGAAGAACCGGCCACGCAGCGTGACGGGGATCGCGCGTCCGACGATGTCCATCCACGCCGGCAAGAGGGCGCCCGCCACACCGGTCGTCGCCAGCAGCACGAGCAGCAGGAGGGCCAAGCTGAGCATGGGCGCGCGTCCAGCGACCAGCAAGGCGGTGAGGGCCAGAGCCAGGTAGGGCGCCCGCTCCCAGACGGTATATCGCAGCACGAAGGGGAGCTTCCGCGCGAGGGCCTCCGTGTGCCCCGCCACGAGCAGGGACGGCAGCAGCCATCCCAGGGTCGTCACGGCGGGGATCGCGCCGATCACCACGTTCGGCGCACCCAGGGACTCGGCGAAGGCAGGCAGGATCGTGGACTGCGAGGCGAAGGCCAGCCCGATCGTGTAGAACGCGAAGTCGCCACCGAGCGCCAGGGCGTTCCGGCGCAAGTGCCGGCGCACGAAGGCCTCGTGGTCGCGCTCGCCTTGCGGAAGAGACACCGCGCCACTATCCGAGAGAATCGATCGGTCGTCAAGCTCCCGGGAAGCGCCGGCAAGCGAAGAGCCCTCCTACCCGTCGGTATCGCTCAAAGCCATTCCAGCGCCATCACGCGGGCGCCACCTCCACCATGGCGTCGAAGGAGGCCTGTCCCCCGGAAAAGCCGAAGGTGTCGACCGCCTCGTCGGGGATGGAGGGGGAGCCCGCCGTCAGCTCGTTGAGCCCGGTCCACCCGTCGCGCATCCACACCGTGCCGGCCGGGATCTTCTCCGTCACGCGCGCGCGCACCTTCATCTCGCCCCGCTCGTTGTAGACGCGGATGGACGCGCCGTCGCGGAGCCCGCGCGCAGCGCCGTCGGCGGGGGAGATCCACAGCTCGGGCTCGGGGTCGAGGCGCGCCAGCGTGGGCAGCGCTCGGCCGTGGTCATAGAAGCCGTGGAACTGGGTGAGCGTCCGGCCCTGGCGGAGGGTCAGAGGATAGGAGGAGGCGGGGCGCTGCTCGTACACGGGCAGGGCCGGCAGGCCGAGGCCCAGCGCGCGCTCGGAATGGAACTCCACCTTGCCCGAAGGCGTGGGGAAGCGAAGGTCAGGATGGGCCACGTGGGAGATGCGCAGCGCGCGGATGCCAGCCTCGGCGCGAAGCGCGGCCACCGTGGCGTGCCCTGTGGACGCGTGGTTGATGAGGGCGTCGAGCGGACCCTCGTCGCTCTGCCACGGGTAGAAGTCGTGGATGCCGAGCCGGGCCGCGAGCTCTCTCAGAATCCATGCCGCCGGGCGCGCCTCACCCGGCGGCTCGAGCGCACGCTCCATCAAGTAGAGGTGCGTGTTGGTGCTCTTCGCGCCCAGCTCCTCGAGCCAGGACGTGCTCGGCAGGATCACGTCGGCAAAGTGGCGCCCCGTGTCGTTCATGAAGAGGTCGTGGAGCACGACGAGATCGGCACGCTCGAGCCCGCGCGAGACCGCCGCCGCATCTGCGTAGGAGGAGATCATGTCGGTTCCGAATAGCAGCATGACCCGGAGCTGCCCGTCCAGGAGCGCATCCGTGATGCGCGGCATCTGGCTGGGGATGTAGCGGCCGGGCGGCCGGCGCCCCATCAGCGTGATGTCGTTGAGGTCCTGGCCATGCGCGCGGCTGCCGTGCCGGGGGCCGAGCCCGCCGCCGGGAATGCCGATGTCTCCGGTGAGGGCGGGCAAGCACGCCACCGCTCGCGCGCCCTGCCAGCCGTTGGCGCCCTTGTGCATGGAGCTGCCGCCGAGCACGATCATGGCGGGATGGGTCGTCGCATAGCGCCGTGCGAGAGCGGCGATGCGCTCGGCGGAGATCCCCGTGATCGACGCGGCCCATTCCGGCGGATGCGCGGCCACGTGCGTCGCGAGGGCGTCGAAGCCGACCGTGTGACGGGCGACGAAGTCGCGGCAGTAGAGGCCCTCGCCAACGATGACGTGCATCATGGCGAGTGCCAGGGCCGCATCGGTCCCGGGGCGGATGAGCAGCACCTCGTCGGACTGCGCGGCGGCGTCGGTGTGGCGCACGTCGATGGTGATCACCCGGGCGCCGCGGCGGCGGGCGACCTTGAGGTGGGGCCCCGTGTTGGGCTGGCTGGCCAGGTTCGCGCCCCACAGGAGGATGAGCGCGGCGTGGGCGCCCATGTCCTCCTTGGTGTTGGTCTCGAGAGGCCCGGTCAGACCGATGCCAAAGGCCCCGAGGCCCCAGCAGATCATGGTGGGGTTCCACCACTGGCAGCCGTGCAGGTTGGCGAAGCGGCGCATCAGATGGGAGTTGACGCGGGTGCCGTAGTTGTTGGCGAAGGCGCCGTGACCTGCCCAGAGGCCTACCGCTTCCCTCCCCACCGCCTGCATCCGCGAGGCGACCAGGTCGAGCGCCTCGCTCCAGGTGGCCTCCCGCCAGGCGCCGGACCCGCGCCGACCTGGGGGCCGCCGCTCTCTGATCAGCGGGCGGAGCAGCCGCGACGGGTTGCCGATGATCTCCCGGGAGGCCTGGCCGCGCACGCAGAGGAAGCCCCGGCTGTCCGGGTTGTCCGGGTCGCCGCGGACTCCGAGAAGCCGCCCCTGCTCGACCTCCACCAGCATGCCGCAGAGGGTCGGGTGGCAGCTCATCGGGCACATCGTGCGGATGACTCGGCGGTCGGGGCTGGTCGCGCTGGGCGTCACGCTCATCCTTATCACGACTCCGGCGCTACGAAGTCGGTCGGTGCCGAAGGCAGAGGACGCGATCGCCGGCAGTGTCGGCGGCCACGGCCCGGTACTTCTCCCAGAAGGCGTGGTCGACGTTCCAGCCGAGGGACGCCGCCGTAGCGGTCCGGTACCGCCGGTAGCGGGCCGGGCCGCCGTGGTAGGCGGAATAGGTGGCTCGCGCGGCGTTCTCGAGCCGGCGTCGTGCTTCTCGCGTGCCGTAGCGGATGAGGAGCTGCTGGAGGATCTCGGCACCGGCGCCTGCATTGTAGGCGGCGTTCCACCGGAGCTTCGCGCCACTGAAGAACCCACGCCAGATGCGGACGTTGATCTGCATCAGGCCGACATCGCCCGACGAGGATTCCAGGTGCGTGACGATCCCGCCATGCCGGACGAACTGCCGCCAGCAGCTCTCCTGCCAGGCCGTCGCTTTCACGACGTGATGGAAGAGCTCGTCAAAGCGCTCGTCGAGCGCGTCGGGATTGAGCGAGCGCTCAGCGGCCACCCACAGGAGGCGATCGACGGTCGCGCGGTAGACCGGTAGCTCGTCGGCCGCGGGCACCCAGCGGTCGAGACGGGCGGCCAAATTGCGCCACTCGTCGCCTTCCGCAGCGTAGCTCACGCGGGGCCCGAACCAGTGCCAGCTGCTCCCGGGTAGCTTCTGTCGTGGCCGTCTCGGGGGGGCGTCGGGATCCCGGAAGCGGAAGAGCTGCTGGAGGCGCGGGTCGGGAAGGTCGGATTGCTCCAGAGGATCGCCTGTGAAGGCCGGGTCGAGGCTCTTCGCCAGCCGGCGGAGCCCGTCGGCCGAGAAGTCGAGACCGGCCAAGGGAGCGCCGGCGTTGATGGCCGCGAGCGCGTCGCCGGCCGCCAGGAAGATGACGTAGCGGAACGCACGCGGGAGGTCTCCCTTCTGCTGGACCGCAGTCTGGCGAACGATCGCGCGGAGGCGGTCCCATGCGCCCAGGAAGATCTGTCGGACGGCATCGGTGCCAGGCTCGGGGCCGCGGGCGAGCACGGTGACCACCTCGCGGCGCGTGTCGAGTAGGACGCCCAGCAACTCGTCTTGGACCGCCGGATCAGCGTTCTCGCCCGCCAGGTTCTTGACCACGAACGACAGGAAACCGTCCCAGCCATCCAGCTTCGCTTCCCACTTCTTGAGCTGGAGCGGGGTCAGGGCCGGCTCCGGCAAGCGCGGCACGGCTGCAACCGGTGGCAGATCCAGCACCACTCCCACCCTGACGGCGTCGCGCTCGACAGACAGACCGGCCGGCCGTATGGTCTTCAGCGCGGCCGTCAGCGGCGCGGTCCCGGGCGAGCCCGTGAAGCCACCTAGCAGCGTCCCTAGCTCCGTGACCGGCGGATGGAGATCAAAAGTGAAGGTCGACAGTTCCGCCTCGACCCATCCCTTCATCACCGTCCAGAGGCGAGCGGCGATGCCACGCTTCTGCCCCGAGGAGTCGTAGAGCCGGCTGTCCAGATCCCGCAGGCGGAGCTGCCAGTCGGGGCCGATCTCCGGCTGGGCCACGATCTCGGCGTACCCGGTCCAGGACACGTTGGCCCAGCAGAGTCCGAACAGCGGGACTCCGGCCCCGGCTGAGGCAGGGCCCGTGATCTTCAGGCGTCCGTCCTCGGGTTCAATGGTGACCTCGCGCAGGACGAACGAGCCGCAGCCCTTAGCGGTCCGCCACAATTTCAGCCCGCCCCCGGCATCCTCTTGAAGGTGCTTCCGGAGCGCCACCCGGAGCACCTCGTGGTCAACGGTAAGGGGAAAGCGGACTTCCTCCCCCCACGACGCCGACGCCAGGGCGAGGATGGCCAGTGAAGCGGCGACCAGAGACGCCGTCGGTGCCTTCATCCAGTCCATCGTACCCTAGCCGGCGGCAGACCTCACGCGATCGATGAGCTGTGTCCTGTCCCAAGAGCTTGTGGACAAAGCGCGGGGCGGCGGGCCCCTCCGCGGAACACGCTGAGTCGCAACCCGCACCGGGCACTCGTAAAGAGCCACGAGACTGAGGTTTTCGCCTCCGGCAACGCGCAGGAGCCACGGTCCGCGGGGGGGTCCCCCCCCGGTCCTGCCCGGTGCCGCGAGCCAACGGATTTCTGGGACACCACACTAGTCGGTTTGGATGACACAGCGCAATATTGGCTCGACGCATCCGGTTGCCCCCTCATTGAGGGAGGCTTCATTGAGGGAGGCTTCCTGGCGATGGCTCAAGTTGAGACAATGATTTAGGATGTTATTTGGGCAGGCTGAGGTTGTTACCCCTTGCCGAGCAGGTGAGCGTCCGACCTGTACTGAGTGGAGGGCTGAGTGGATATACGGCGCAAGTCCCGAGCGCGCCCGTTGGGCGAGGAGCGTTTGGGTGAGGAGATGGACGACGCGTCGAGGCTGACCGACCACGACGACCGTGCGATCGAGACCATACGCCGCAAGCTTGACATGGAGTTCCCCCACCTGCCGCGAAAGGTCGAGTCGGCGGACCACCTAACCTGGGACGTGGGAGGGAACGAAGACGGACTGGGGATCAGGGGGACGTCGAATCGCACCAGGTGGGCCGGGACCGTGGTCGGCATGTTGCTACTGCTGGCGTGCGCTGTGGCGGGGGCCGTAGGAGCCGGCGCCGTGATCCTGTACCTGAAAAATGCCGATTCCCCCGCGGCTGCCCATCGCCAGGCACCGCGGGCGAGACCCGAGACTCCGGGGGCGGGGGGCCCGGCCCAAGCGCAGATCCCTCCGTCGCCAGCGCCGCCAGGCAAGGTCGTCGAGACACTGCCGCCGAGACCCCAGACCGTAGAACCGGGCCGCCTCGCGCAGGCCCCGCGGATCCCTTCGCCGCCGCCGCCCTCCGGGGTTGTCAAGGCACTGCCACCGAGACCGAAAGCCGCAGAACCGGGCAACCCGGTCCGGGCGCGGACCCCTTCGTCGCCGGCGTCGCCTCGGGACCCCGTTCTTGCGGCGGGCGCGCCTATCTCCTACTACTACGGTGGCCGGTACTTCAGGTACTCCGACGGGGCATGGTTCGCGGCAGCGCGGCACGATGGGCCATGGGGCTACGTGGACGCGGACCGGGTGCCGGGACCGGTCCGGGCGCTCCCGGCCCTGCAATAGGCACGAGCAGTGGTGTGCGGGGGGGTGGCTTGAGACAAGCTCCTCTACGCTCACCGAACCGGATACTCCTCGACCTCGGCCGTCTCCTACGTCGCCTGGAAGGGCCCGCCGGCGCCTGAAATCACTTTCCACGACAGGCTCGTCCCTGGGGCGCGCCGGGCCTCGCGCCGCGGCGCACTGCTCACACGACAGCGATCGCTTCGACCTCGATCAGGTAGTCGGGATTGGCGAGGGCGGAGACCTGGATCATCGTCGAAGCCGGACCCTTCGAGCCAAAGAACTCCTCGCGCACGACCCGGAAGTCTGGCCGGTGGCGCACGTCCGTCACGTAGGTGTTGATCTTCACCACGTTGGCAAGCGTGCCGCCGGCGACCTCGACCAGCGCCTTGATCGACCCGAACACCGCCCGCGCCTGACCCTTGAAGTCGCCCGTGTGGGCCACGCCGCCGTCCTTATCGTAGGCGACCTGGCCGGCCAGGAACAGGATGGTCCCAGCTCCGCTGACCTTGATAGCCTGGCTGTAGCCGGGTGGGTCATAGACGCCGGTGGCGCAGAACTTCTCGATCTTGACCATAGTCTCTCCTCCCGGAATCGCGGTTGTGGACATCGAAGAGGATCGGGGATGTCGCCGCAGCCACTCAACACACTCCACGAGCCATCGTAGCCCTGGCAGTGTCCCGGTCACCAAATAGCTGCGGAAGCCCAACCGTCTCAGTATAGAGGTCTCAAGATAGGAGAGGAGGGCATCCATGAGAACGATCACGATCGCTCCGCGTCGGATCCTCGCTCTAGGGCTTCTGCTTGCGGGCGTTGCCGTCACTGGTTCGGGGTGCTTGGTCGCCGCGCCGGGATATGGATACGTTGCTGGACCAGCGCCGGTCTACGTGGCGCCCGCCCCGGTCGTTGTAGCCCCCGCGCCCGTCTTTGGGCGGCGGTGGCACCGCTGGTAGTAGTCGGCCCTGAGCAGTCCTGAGCAAGCCGAGACATCGGCGTCGGGCGGGGCCCCTGCCGCCCGACGACCTCTCGGCGAGTCGACCTCGGCCGGCCGGAGAGTGAGTGGGCTGATTGTGCCCAATTCCTGGAGCAGGTAGACAGGTACCCCTCGTGCCGACTCAGGGTCGACTAAATAAATAAATAGCGGCCCATGATTCGGAGTGGTAACGGACGCCGCGGCGGCTGCGGGTGGCGTCGTGTGCGCCCCCGGGCGGCCGGGCGGAGTGGGACCCCCGAGTCCCGTCCGCAGCTGTCCCGTCCGCAGCTCGAAGAGCTGCGTTCGGGCGAGTGGGTGTCGGAGCCCGGCCGCCCGGGGGCGCACACGACGACAGGACCCGCAGCCGCTACGCCACGCGCGTGCAATCACTCCAAATCGTGGGGGTCTATTTAGGGTCGCCCGGTTGACTTCAGTTGGATTCTACGAGATTTTGAAAGAGTTGTGAGCCTCCCTCAGGGCAAGAGCGAGGAGCGAGACGAGTCCCGAGTGCGCGGTCTCGGGCCTGGGCCTCGCCCTGGCGAGATTTACGCCGTGTCGACTCAAGTGCAGCCCGTCCGCCGACGAGGACCGGCGAGTCGCGCTCGGCCCAAAGGATGACGGTGAGAACTGGTCAGGAGGCATTCCAAGCGGGTCACGACAGCAGGCGGCCTAGCGTGTCCGTGATGGGTCTCGTGGCACTGTGCCTCCTGATCGGAGGATGCGGGTTCTCGGTTCAGGCGGCTGCGACCCAGCCGCCCGCGATCTCGCAGCAGTTGCTGATCCGCTCGCTGGAGAGAGCGCTCTCGCAGCTCGAGGTCAAGCGGTTCGCCGACCAGGAGGTCACCGCCGAGGTCTTCACCCACAGCGGTAATCAGGCCTTCGTCAAGGAGTTCGTCGTGGCGTGGCTCGGGGAGCAGGGCGTGCATGTGGTCCCGGGAGCGGCGGGGCTGACGCTGAAAGTCCTCGCGCCCGTCCTGGGGATCGACCACGCCGAGAGCCTCATCGGCATCCCCGCGTTCCAGCTTCCGATCATGAACATCCCGCTGCCGGAGATCGCCTTCTTCAAATGGGTCCGCAATCGCGGCCAAGCGGAAGTCCAGATCTACGCCTTCGACGGGAAGACCAACGTGTTCGTGGACAAGAGTCAGCCGAGCGTCGGCCGCGCGAAGTTCGATGATTTCACGGTCCTGCTGATCATCAATTTCACAGTGACCGACGTCGACAAGCGTCCCGGCCAGTGAGGCCTGAGCTCTAGCGCACATACATTATTCATTCACGAGCGGGTCACGCGTGAGGCGGGCGGGTCCTGCTGCCGGCGGGGCCTCCGGCCTGGCGGGCTCCGTCACCCGCTCGACCGAACGCAGCTCTTCGAGCTGCGGACGACCGGACTTCGGGGTCCCACTCCGCCCGGCCTGCCGGAGACCGCGTCAGCGCCACCCGCCCGGTCTCGCGATCGTCCTCACGAATAACCCGCGTTAGCCGCCCCGGGGTCATTGAGACCCGGGGCTCCGGTAAGGTCGACAAGTCCGATCAATCCTTGCTTACGGCTGTTCCAGTGCGTAGAATCCGATGCGTCGGTCCAGGCGCGGCGGCTGTGAGGGGTTTGCTTCGCACGTGACGTGTCTCCCCTGGAGAGCTTCACTGCGGGATGCGCCGGTTGGCGTCCAGGGCCGCGCCTCTCCGTGGAAAGGAGGTGCTGTGCTCATCGGTCCTCGTTCCCGGCCGCGAAGCCGCCGGGGGAACATGATCGTCGGCAACCCACCCGCTCTTTCGTCCCTGGGAGGAGATCGGCGATGCCGCATTACCTGAGTGATGAGGAGCTGAAAGAAACCACACCTGCCGAGATCGCACCGTTCAAGTCACCCGTCCCCACGCAGATCGTATCCAACGGCGAATTCAATCCGTTACCCCAGACCCACCAGCAGCAACGGGTGGAGGCCCGCATCAAGGACCTGGCCGACGGCCTCGCTCGGAAACACGGAGTGAGTCGCCGCCACTTCCTGGCCACCAGCGCCGGAATGGCCGCGGCGTTCCTCGCGATGAACGAAGTCTTCGGCCCCCTCTTCGAAGTCAGTCCGGCCGAGGCCGCTACGCCCGGCGTGGCCGACCAGCGCGCCGGCGCGCTCGCCGGGCAGTTCATCATTGACGACCAGACCCACTTCGTGCGCGACGACTTCACGCAGGATGGGCTCCTGGGCCTGGCCCAGTTCGCCCGCCAGCACTGGAATCCCGCGCTCGTCGGCGAGAAGACGCTCGCCCGGTACAAGTTCGACAACTACCTCAAGGAGATCTTCGTGGACAGCGACACGAAGGTCGCGCTGCTGTCGGGCGCGCCCTTCGATGACCCGACGTGGTATCTTCTGAGCAATGACCAGATCGCGATGGCGCGCGCCGCCATCAACCGGGTCGCCGGCTCGCGGCGCCTGCTGGGGCACGCGGTCTTCACCCCGAAGGCCGCTGGCTGGATGGACGAGGTCGACCGGTGCATCAGCGCCGTCAAGCCCGACAGCTGGAAGGGCTACACGATCGGCGACCCGCTCTTTCCCTCGAAGAAGGGCTCCTACTGGCGGCTCGACGACCAGAAGCTCATGTACCCGTTTTACGAAAAGATCGTGAAGGCCGGCATCACGACCGTGTGCATCCACAAGGGGCTCTTACCGGCCGACTACGAGAAGTCTTGGCCCGGCGTGTGGGAGTACAACACCGCCTGGGACGTGGGGCAGGCGGCGAAGGACTGGCCGCAGATCGACTTCGTGATCTACCACGCCGCCCTCCGGCCCTTCCTCGAGATGCCGGACGCAGCCCTGGCCGAGTTCGAGCAGACGGGTCGCATCAAGTGGGCGACCGACCTCGCCGAGATCCCGTCGAAGTACGGGGTGAGCAACGTCTACGGCGAGCTCGGCACATCGTTCGCAAACTCCGCGGTGGCCAATCCCCGCTTCGCCGCGGCGTTCGTCGGCACGGTCGTCCGCGGCCTCGGCGCCGATCACGTCGTGTGGGGGAGCGACTCCGTCTGGTACGGCTCGCCCCAGTGGCAGATCGAGGCGCTGCGGCGACTGGAGATCCCGCAGGACATGCAGCGGAAGCACAGCTTCGCCCCGCTCGGCCCCGCCGACGGGATCGTCAAGAACGCGATCTTCGCCGGCAACTCCGCCCGGCTGTACAACGTGCACCTGAGGGCTGCGGAGAGCGCCATCACCACGGACAAGATCGCGGCGATCAAGGCGGAATACATCGCGATGGGCGGGATGCGCAGCAACACCCGGTACGGGTACGTGCACAGGGCGTCCGCGTAAAGAGACCTGGCCAACCGCCCGGGTGAGGGGCGGAGGGCGCGAAGGGCGCCTTCCGCCCCTCACTTCGGGTAGCCAAAGGCGCCGGTCCCAATCGGGTAACCGGGGATGATCCCGCGGGCGTTCGCGGCGACGCCCGCTGCTCGAAGCGAGGGTCTCCGGGCCGATCGCGCATCTAACCTGTGCGCGGTGTAGCAACACCCGAGCTGGCTGGTACAATGCGGCTACGTCCGGTTGTCGCGGCATTGTGGGAACTCGGCGCCCGCGGAGAAGGCGGGACGATGGTGGCGCTGACGGTGAGCCCGGCGAGGCGCCGAAGACGTCGACCCTCCGACGGCCCCGCGACAGCAAGGAGAAACCGCTGTGTCGACGGACAAGCTCGCACTTCTGGTTGGCGGCGGCCCCGCCCCGGGTATCAACAGCGTGATCGCCGCTGCGACCATCCGCGCCATACTGCAACGGGTGGAGGTGCTCGGGATCCGCGGCGGGTTCGAAGAGATCATGCACGGGAAGGTCGACGGGGTCCGGGCGCTCGGGCTCGAGGACGTCAGCCGCATCCACTTCAGAGGCGGGTCGGTGCTCGGCACGTCCCGCGCAAATCCCACCCGTAGCGCCACGTACCTGGACAATGTCGTGCAGGCGCTCGAGCACCTCGGCGTGACCCAGCTCATCACCATCGGCGGCGACGACACCGCCTTCTCGGCGATGAAGGTCGCCGAGCATGGCGACGGCCGCATCCGCGTGGTCCACGTCCCGAAGACGATCGACAACGATCTCGACCTGGATCCGAACGTGGACACATTCGGCTACCAGACGGCGCGCCACGTTGGGGTGGATCTGGTCAAGAATCTGATGGTGGACGCGCGCACTATGTCGCGCTGGTATTTCGTGATCGCCATGGGGCGCAAGGCCGGTCACTTGGCGCTCGGCATCGGCAAGGCGGCGGGGACCACGCTCACCCTCATTCCCGAGGAGTTCCCGAGCTACCGGACCACCCTCGCGACGCTGGTGGACACCCTGGTCGGCGCCATCATCAAGCGCCAGGCCGACGGTCGCGCGGACGGGGTCGCCGTCCTGGCCGAGGGCTTGGTGGAGAGCCTTCCAGAGGAGGACCTCCACGCGCTCGGTGCCGTCGAGTACGACGATCACGGCCACATCCGTCTCGCGGAGATCGACATCGGCGACGGGCTGAAGAAGGCCACCGCCAGGCGGCTCAAGGGGTTGGGGATCAAGAGCAGCATCGTGCCCAAGAACATCGGCTACGAGCTCCGGTGCGCCGATCCGATCCCGTACGACATGGAGTACACGCGCGACCTCGGCTACTGCGCTGCCAAGTACCTCTTGTCCGGCGGGGACGCGGCGATGGTCTCGCTCCGAGGCGGCCATTTCGTCCCCATCCCGTTCGCGCAGATGCTCGACCCGCAGACGGGCCGCACGCGGGTGCGCATGGTCGACATCCACTCCACGCGCTACGCTATCGCCCGCCGCTACATGATCCGGCTGCGCCGGGACGACTTCGAGGATCCGGCGACGGTGGCCCGCTTCGCCAGCGTGGCTCAGCTGACACCGGAGGAGTTCCGGAGGCAATTCGCCTACGTCGTCGAGAACGAGGCGCCGCCCCTGGATATGCTCCATCGCGACGACGTTTCTCCCCCGGTAGCCTAGGACACTCGGAGGGCGGCTTCGCCCCCCTTCCGACGCCTTCCCCCAGGAATCGGTTCCGCCGGCAAAGCCGGCGCTCGAACGGCGACCACATCGCGCGAGCCCTTCTCGAACGCGCGCCTCGCGCGCTTCGACGGCACTCGCGGTGGCGTCGTGGCGAGACCGCCGCGGGGTGGGGCGGGGCTATGGGCGGAAGTGGTTCTCCACCAGATTCGGCGCGTCCGTATTGACAAGGTGACAGGACACACAGACGTAGCGCGCGCCGATCACCTGGTTGCCCACGCGCTCGGGGGCATTGCGGTAGTCGATGTAATGGCTCGGCGGGATGGGGGTCGGCTCGCCTTTCTTCTTCTCCTTGACCCCGTGGCAGTCGAGGCAGGCATTCTGCTTTTGGGTGACGGGGAGGAAGTCGTCCACGGCGTGGGGGATCCGCGGCGGGGCGATCGCGTAGGGCCGCGGCAGCACCGGTAACTCGCCGGGAGCGCTCTCGTTCGCCTTCACCGCCGGGGGCGTCGGCACATCGAAGACGCTCCCCTTCGCGAGGCCGAGGCTCGTGTCGGCGATGGGGGTGGCCGGGGCGGGAGCGGCCGCTGGCGTCGACGGGGAGGCGGCGCAGCCCGCGGCGAGCACCGCAGCCAGGGACACGAGGATGGCGGCAGTCTTCAGGCCTTGACCCTGCCTCACGCCTTGGTGACCTTGACCGCGCACTTCTTGAAATCCGTCTGCTTGGAGATCGGGCACGTCGCGTCGAGCGTCACCTTGTTGATGAAGACGCCCTCGTCGAACCATGGCACGAACACAAGCCCGCGCGGCATGCGGTTGCGGCCCCCGGTCTCGATGCGCGCCTTCACCTTGCCACGCCGGGACTCGACCCAGGCGAGGTCGGCCTGCTTGAGGCCGCGCGCCTCGGCGTCCTTGGCGTGCATGAAGAGGAGCGCCTCCGGCACGGCATTGTTGAGCTCGGCCACCCGGCGCGTCATGGTGCCCGAGTGCCAGTGCTCCAGGACGCGCCCGGTGCAGAGCCACAGGTCGTAGGTCGCGTCCGGGCTCTCGGCCGGGGCGGCGTACGGCCGGTAGAAGATCTTGGCCTTGCCCGCGAGGGAGGTGGGCCGGGACCTCGTCACCCGGTCGAGGTCGCCCGAGGGGAGCGACTTCATGGCCGGGCCATAGAAGTCGAAACCGCTGCCCTTGCGGGCGTAGGGATCATACTGCTCGTTGAAGCGCCAGAGGGTCTCCTTGCCGTTCACCACCGGCCAGCGCAGGCCGCGCACGTCGTCGTGGAAGTAGGCGTCGAATGGGGCGAGATCGTGGCCGTGGCCGCGCCCGAAGCGCGCGTAGTCCTCGAAGAGCGCCTTCTCCGGGAACCAGTCGATGCCGGCGTGGATAACCGTGTGGTTCTCGCGCTCCTGGGCCACCGGGTCGGGCCACTTGAACCGCCGGTTCTCGGGGGTGGCGAAGAGCACCTCGTAGAGCGTCTGGTCGCGCCGGTGCCCCATGCTCTCGGCGAGGGCGAGCACGTCGGGGAGGAAGCCGTCGTCGAAGCCCTCGGCCTTGAGCCCGGGCACGGGCCGGCGGCCCCACACCTCGGCAAGCGTGAACCGTTTCGAGAACTCCATCATCTGCCACAAGTCGCTGCGGGCATCGCCCGGCGGCGGCACCTGCTCACGCCACAGCTGCGTGCGCCGCTCCGAGTTCCCGTAGGCACCCCACTTCTCGAAGATCATGGCCGACGGGAGGATGAGGTCGGCCACCTTGCACGACAGCGTCGGATAGACGTCGGAGACGACGATGAAGCTGTCGTTCTCCCGCGCCGCGCGGATCCAGTGGTTGGCATTGGCGGTGGACTGGAAGGGGTTGGTGACTTGGACCCACAGCCACTTCACCTTCCCGTCCTCGAGGTCCCGCATCATCTCGGTGATGTGGCTGCCCACCTTGGGGTTGAGGGTCTTCGCCGGCAGCTTCCACAGGCGCTCGGAGTGGGCCCGGTGCTCCGCGTTGTCCACGAGCAGGTCGGCCGGCAGCCGGTGGGAGAAGGTCCCCACCTCCCGGGCGGTGCCGCAGGCGGACGGCTGGCCGGTGAGCGAGAACCCGCCGCTGCCGGGCTTCGCCTGCTTGCCGGTGAGCAGGTGGACCATGTAGGCCTGCTCGTTGACCCAGGTGCCCCGCGTGTGCTGGTTGAAGCCCATGGTCCAGTACGAGAGCATCTTGCGGCCGGGGTCCGCGTACTGGTCGGCGAGCGCCTTGAGCTTGGCTTTGTAGGCGTCCATGGGCTCGTCGCGATCGCCCCGGGAGAGCTCGGCCACGAAGTCGAGCGTGTAGGGCTCGAGCGCCTTCTTGAAGTCCTCGAAGGAGATGAGCCAGTGAGCGCCGGCGCCAGCGGCGCTCTCCTGTCGGCGCTCGTGGCGCACCGAGGGATCGAGCCGCCGGGCGATGGCCTCCTCGCGGGTGAGCACCACCACCCGCTCGCGCAACTGGACGTCCTTCTCGGGCGGGTAGGCGAAGGCGTCGGTGTTGCGCATGCCGTAGCCGATGTCGACCGGCCCTGTGGCGAAGACGCAGTGCTGCTGCACGAAGGCGTGGTCCACGACGTCGCGGGTCACGATCTCGCGGGCGATGTAGTCCCAGATGGCGAGGTCGGTGTTGGGCTTGAAGACGATCTCGACGTCGGCCCCGTCGGAGCAGCGGTTGGAGAAGGGGGTGAGGTTGAACACGCGGTAGTCGGGCGAGCGCAGGCGCTTGTCGACGATGCGCGCCCAGAGCATGGGGTGCATCTCCGCCATGTTGGCGCCCCACAGCACTACGGTGTCGGTGAGCTCGATGTCGTCGTAGCACCCGGCGGGCTCGTCGATGCCGAAGGTCTGCATGAAAGCCGCCACCGCCGAGGCCATGCAGTGCCGGGCGTTGGGATCGAGGTTGTTCGAGCGCCACCCGGCCTTGACGAGCTTCACCGCCGCGTAGCCCTCCTGGACGGTGTACTGGCCGGAGCCCATGATGGCGACGCCGGTCGGCCCGAGCCCGCGGTGCACGCGCTTCCACTCGCGCTCCATCACGTCGAAAGCCTCCTTCCAGCTCACCGGCACGAAGTCGCCCTTCTTGTCGAACTTGCCATCCCTCATGCGGAGGAGCGGCCGCGTGAGGCGGTCCGCGCCGTATTGGATCTGCGGGAGGGCGTAGCCCTTGACACAGAGGAGACCGCGGTTCACCGGGCTCGCCGGGTCGCCCTTGACCGCGACCACGCGCCCGCTCGCGCTGGCGATCTGGATACCGCAGCCGACCCCGCAGAAGCGGCACACCCCCCGGTCCCAGCGCCAGCCCTTCGGCTCCTCGGCCGCGAGCGGCGGCAGCGGGGCGCCCGCCGCCCCCACGATCGCGGTGGTGAAGCCTGCCTTGAGAAGGTCGCGGCGCGTCAGCTTCCAGCTCATGCCTCTCTCCCTGCAAGCGTGGTTGCGCTCGGGCTGCCCGCCGCAGGCCCGACTGTGAGCCCTCGCTTTGCTGCGTCAATGCCATCCACCCGACTTCGGTGAACCGGGCCCGCTCACCCAGGCCCGAGCGCGTGAATCCCCCTGGCCCTTCCCGAGGAGCCGGAACCCAGCCCTTTGAGCGCGGCAGCGGGTGAGCCGCGGGCCGTGGGAAGCTACCTCCGACAGCGTCCTTATACTTGGGAGATGAACGGGGGTCAAGCGCCCACGTTGGAAGCTGGCGGCAGGGGACCCTTGCCTATGTCGAGGCCGGTTTCGGCGGGCGGCCGGCGCGGTCGAAGGCCGGCACTTGGTCGATTCCATCTCGCCGCTGACCACTGAAGGTTGCTGCCCGCTACGACTCACGCGGAGGTGGCCCGCCACGGCAATCCTCTCGGTCGTGTAAGCGTTACACGCTCGCCGTGTAACTCCTCCCTGGCAGCCAGGAGCTTCGGGTCGCGGATCCCACGCCTGCTCCCAGCAACGGCCTACTGGCGCGGACTATCTGCTGTGCCCGATCTGCCCACGGGTCTCGGGCGATGGCACAGGGGTTGCGTGCAGTCGCGCCGGGCAGACGCCGGCGGCGCGGGCCACGGCCGCTTTCTTATCTCACTCCGGACCGACCCATGAGAGAGAATAGTCCATGCTCCAGCGCGGCCTCGCCTGGCTCTTCCCGAGTGACCTTGCTCTGGACCTCGGCACCGCCAATACCCTCGTCTATGTCCCGGGCCAGGGTATCGTACTCAACGAGCCGTCCATCGTGGCCGTGCATGCGCACGATCGCTCCGTCCTCGCGGTAGGCAAGCAGGCCAAGGCCATGCTCGGGCGCGCCCCCGGGACCATCGAGGTGATCCGCCCGCTGCGCCACGGCGTCATCGCCGACTACGACACCACGGAGAAGATGCTCCACCACTTCATCCGCCGCGCGCACCGGTCCCGGAGCCTCGTGCACCCGCGCGTGGTGGTCAGCGTGCCCTCGGGCATCACCCAGGTGGAGCGGCGAGCCGTGCAGGAGTCGGCCACACAGGCGGGTGCGCGCAGGGTCTACCTCGTGCCCGCGCCGGTCGCCGCGGCCCTGGGCGCGGGGCTGCCCGTGGCCGAGCCCGGGGCCAAGATGATCGTGGACGTGGGCGGCGGCACCACGGAGATCGCGGTGATCTCGCTCTCCGGCATCGTCTATTCCGCATCGCTCCGGATCGGCGGGGACGACATGAACGACGCCATCGGCCAGCACGTCCGCAAGAGCCACGGGCTCCTCATCGGCGAGCGGCGCGCCGAGGAGCTCAAGATCGCGCTCGGCTCGGCGTATCCGCAGGCCGACGACGTGGCGCCCATGCTCGTGAAGGGGCGCGACCTCACGAGCGGGTTGCCCAGGACCATCATCGTCACCGGCGCCGAGGTGCGCGAGGCGCTACGCGAGCCCGTCACCGCTATCGTGGAAGCCGTGCGCAGCTGCCTCGAGCAGACGCCCCCCGAGCTGGCCGCCGACATCGTGGACAAGGGCATCACGCTGACAGGCGGCGGCGCGCTCCTGCTCGGGCTCGACCGGCTCCTGAATCGCGAGACGGAGCTGCCGATCGTGGTGAGCGACGACCCGCTCACCTGCGTGGTGCGCGGGGCAGGGCAGGTGCTGGAGGACGCCGTGTTCCTCAACCGCGTCGCCTTCGCGCCTTAGCCGGGGGCTGAGGCGCGCGGGACAATCGCGGGCGCCGGGGATTGCCCGCCGCAACAGGACCGCCGGTCCGCTTCGCTCCTGCCTTCTTTCGGCTTCCCCCACTGATCGGCATCGGGCTCCATCGGGAATCTTCCCCCACTGACTTCGGAATTTTCCCCCACTCGCTCCCGGGATCTACCGGATTCTCCGCCCTGGCCGGGGCCCCTAGACTGAGAGTCAGGCCCGTGGCCTAGCGCGGGCTATTCGTGAGGACGATCGTGAGACCGGGCGGCAGCACCCGCCCGCCTCACGCGTGATCCGCTCGTGAGTAATGTGGCCTACAGAGAAGGGAGGGCCAGCCGGCGAATCTGGGGTCAGGCTTTGACTTCTTGACAGCCAGTGGCATGATCTTCGAAGCGAGGGAGACATGAACCCTGCCGAGCTGAACCTGACGACGCAGGTCCTGGGATATGGGCCGTTGCTCTTCGCGCGTCTCGAGGGCCGCGCGAGCGCGAGAGGAGCGCGATGACGCTGCCCCTCGCCCCATACACGGTCATCGATCTCACCCGCGCGAGGTCCGGCCCCACCTGCGTCCGGCAACTCGCCGACATGGGAGCCAACGTCGTCCAGGTCGCCGCCCGCGAGGACATCGAGGGCGACTTCTCCCGGCGCGGCTTCGATGCCCAGAACCTCCACCGGAACAAGCGCTCGATGACGCTCGACCTCAAGGCTCCGCTCGGCCTGGAGATCCTCAAGCGGCTCGTGGCGCGTGCGGATGTCGTGGTGGAGAACTTTCGCCCCGACGTCAAGGCGCGCCTCGGCATCGACTTCGACACGCTCAGCCGGATCAACCCGCGGCTGGTCTACGGGAGTATCTCGGGCTTCGGCCAGGACGGTCCATACCGGGAGCGACCGGGCTATGACCAGATCGCCCAGGGCATGGGCGGGCTCATGTCCATCACCGGCCTGCCCGGCCAGGGGCCCGTGCGCGCGGGCATCCCGGTGGCGGATCTCGCCGCCGGCCTCTTCCTGGCCCAGGGTATCCTGCTGGCGCTGCTGGAGCGCGAGCGCTCGGGGCGGGGGCAGTGGGTACACACCTCGCTGCTCCAGGCGATGGTCACCATGCTCGACTTCCAGGCGGCGCGCTGGCTCATCGCCAAGGAAATCCCGCCCCAGGCGGGCAATGATCATCCCACCGGCATCCCCACCGGCGTCTTCAAGACCCGCGACGGACACATCAACATCGCCGCCTCGGGTCAGCGGATGTTCCGGCGCCTCTGCGAGGCGCTGGGCACGGATGCGCTGCTGGACGATCCGCGCTTCCGTACGGCGTCCGACCGGTCCAAGAACCGCCGCGAGCTGACCAGCGAGCTCGAGAGGGCGCTGGCGATGCGGACCGGCAGCGAATGGGTGGAGCTCCTGAACGCGAAGGGCGTTCCCGCTGGCCCCATCCTGAACATCAACGAGGTCTTCGACAATGAGCAGGTCCGCCACCTCGGGATGGCGCGGCCGGTGAAGCACCCGGTGCTCGGCGAACTCCTCCTCCAGGCGCCCCCCGTCGTGCTATCCCGGACGCCGGGCTCCGTGCGCCTGCCGGCGCCTGATGCCGGCCAGCACACGGACGAGATCCTCGGTGAGCTCGGTTACTCCAGCACGGAGATCACGGCATTCCATAAGGACGGGATCGTCTGAATCCCGCGGGGACCACACGGCGATAGCCGCGCGCAAAAGCGGCCGCGACATGTGCCCTGAGCCGGGACCCCCGCCCGCCGATCGACGAACGCTGCGCCGGCCGGCAAGACGACCTCACGCGCGTCCGCTTCGCGGGGCTGAGGGCATGGTCGCGGCCCGGCACCGGCTGGCAGAGGGTGTCGACGACCTGGTTGAGCGTGCGGGGCTGCGCGGGGACTTCATCCGCGGCGCGGGAGGACCGGAGGCACGGGTGTCATTGAGGGGGGCGCCTCGCGGCTGCCCCCGATGCCCCGCGTTCTCCGCCATGACCCGGCCGCTCGACCGCACTGCGATCCCGCCGGCCGCATAAGGCGCTCCTCCTGCTCCAGGCGCTGTGGGGCCAGGCAGACGCCCACGCAAAGCGCGGCGGCAGCCCCTCCTCGAGCCTGCTCAATCTCCACTCGGCTTGCCCAGCCAGGTTGCGTCTCGGTCTACCGCGTCGCCTGGAGGCTTGGAAGCGGCTGAAGCAGGCGGGGGTCCGACCTCACCGGTGGGCGAGCGGAGCACGGGCGCGAGGAGTCAGGGCAAGGGGTAGCATTTTGAGAATCGGCGTTTTATGCTGGGGATTCGGCGATTGGCAACCGCCCGAAGGCTTCCTGCGGGATGTTGCGGTCCGATTGTGAGGAAGGTCATGTCTCGATATGTGGCGGTCCTGTGGCTCTTGGCGGCCCTGAGCTTGGTCGGCTGGCTCCTCGTGAATCTCGACATTGCCGGCTGGATCCTGGTCATCCTCACCGTCGGGCTCATGACCTGGGAATTGACCACGCGCAAGGGCAGGAAGGGCGGAGGCGGCGGAGAGCGCGGGCCGTTCGGGCGGCCGGACGAGCCCTCTCGGTAAGGCGCCCGACGCCGGGCTCAGGCGTCAACTCAGCGGCGAGTACTTTCAGCAACCCAGAGCAGAGAGCAGCCCTCTGGCTAGGGTGCATCGCGTGAGATCGTGTGGAACGACAGCACGGTGACACGGTAGGCCGAACCCTTCTTCGGCACCGCGACATAGAAGTACGCGCGGCCTCGGGCGGGCACATCGCCCTGCACCCACCCGAGGGCCTGGCTCTCCACCTCACCCGCCGCATCCAGGACGTCGACCCGGAGCCGTACGCCGCCCACCCGGTAGTCGTGGGTGCTGTAGATGTAGCCTTCGACCGCCCAGCCTCCTCGCGGGACGGGCTCGGGCGCGAGTTCCACCCGGAAGTAGCGCTCCGCCTCGAGACCGGCTTGCTGGGGCCGCGCGGCCCGCGGGGACAGCAGCAGCGCGGCGAGCAGCGCCCAGGCAAGCGTGGCTCCTGACAGCGCGTGGCGCACGATGCTCATGGCGCGCTTCCCGCCCAGGGTGGTGGCGTCGTCAACCCCCGTCGAACTCAGGGCAACCCGCCGTCGCCGGATTCAGTCAGGCGGCGGATGATCTCACGGACCAGCGGGAGGAACAGCATGACGGCGAAGAAGAGGGTCGCGAGCCAGATCAGCAGCCGGACGAGGCGCATGCCGCCTCCACCGTAGTTCGTTCTCCGAGCGCCGTCAAGACATCCGACCCCCGCTTACACTGTCGTTCGTGACCGACACGTTCAAGGACTTCGAAGCGACGAGTCTCTTCTGCGGACGCTGCCGGCGCGCCACGCCCGTGCGCAAGAAGCTGCTCCTGGTACTGCCCACGGGGAACAAGTACGACTACACCTGCAGCGTGTGCGGTGAGTCGGTCGGCGGCAAGACCGACAACGACGCGACGGATTTCTACACAGCGGCGCCCCCGCGGGGGCCGCGCGCGAATCCGCCGCGGCTCCGCTGAGACGAAGCCAGGTGCGAGTGCGCCCGGCAGGGGAGAGCGTGGCCGGACCGTGAGCGCGCTGGATCGGACCCTGCGGTATCTGGGACTCGTAAGCGGCAGCGAGGGCGATGGCCCGATGGAGCGCGTCGCGCGCCCGCCCGAGGGGCGCGACGGCGCGCTCCTGGGCGCGCGCCTGTCCTTCCGGGGCGAAGTGAGCGGCGAGGGCGACTTCCACATCGCCGGTCGCTTCGAGGGCGACATCACCGTGACCGGGCGCGTGCTCGTGGCCGAGGGCGCGGAGGTGGACGCCAATATCAGTGGCCTCGCCATCGTGATCGGCGGCACGGTGCGCGGCAATCTCTCGGCCTCCACGCGCGTGGAGATCCTGCCAACGGGCGTGCTCACCGGCTCGCTCAAGACGGGTAGCTTCACGGCCGCCGATGGCGCCTCCGTCAAAGGCGAGGTCTGGGTGGAGCCCACCGCCGCGCGAGCCGGAGCGGGCGACCGCAAGCCATGACGTTGCAGGACTGGGTCCGCGAGTCGCGCTGGGTCCGGAACGGGCTCCGGGCGGCGGCGGTGCTCGCCGCGCTCGTCCTCGTGGGTGCGGGCGGCTGGGCCTGGTACCGCTCGCAGGAGTCCCGCGGCCTGGCCGCCCTGGCCGAGGCCACCGCGCTCGTCCAGGAGGCGGACGGGCCGGAAGCCGCGCCCCAGGCGCGAGACAAGGCCATCAGGGCGCTGGAAGCCGTGATCGCCGAGCATCCGCGCCTCTCCGCGCTGCCTCAGGCCGCCTATCAGCTCGGTAATCTCGAGTACGCGGCCGGTCAGTACGCGGCGGCCCGCGGTGCCTATTACTTGGCCCTCGCCAAGGGGGCCTCTGGCAGCCTGCGGACTCTGGCCGGGATGGGGATCGGCTATACCTGGGAGGCGGAGAAGGACTACATCAGTGCCGCCAAGGCCTACGAAGCGGCGGCGAAAGGCCTCGGCCAGAAGGATTTCGTGTATGAAGAGACCCTCATGGCCGAAGCACGCGCCCAGGACCTCGCCGGTAAACCCGCCGTCGCGCTCGAGATCTACCAGCGACTGCTCCGGGAAGGGCCGGACAGCCGGCACGCCGAAGACCTCCGCAACCGGATCGCGAGCCTCCGAGCCCGCACGGGTCAGTAGCTCGCCGTGTGGGGCGGTCGTGGGGAACACGCCAGCGCCAGAGCGCAATGTCTGATAAGGAACATTATGTCAAGTTGGCTCCGCGGTCCCCGGGCCGCGCTCCAGGATCAGGAGTGCGTCCACCGCCACCGCCTCGGCTCCCCTGGCAATCACGGGATTCAGGTCGAGCTCGGTGACTCGCGGATAGTCGGCGAGGAGCGCCCCCACCGCCACCAGCGCCCGCGCGACCGGCTCTGAGCTGGCCGGAGGTAGCCCGCGATATCCGCTGAGCAGCCGCGCGCGAAGTCCCTGACGGACCAACGTCCGTGCCTCCTCCAGGGACACGGGAGCCAGCGCTGTCGAGACATCGCGCACGGCTTCGGTCAAGAAGCCGCCCGTCCCGACCACCACCACCGGACCGAAGCTAGGGTCCTGACGTCCGCCGATGAGCAGCTCGATCCCACCCGCCATGTACTCCTGTACCAGCAAGGGGCCCGTGATGCGCTCGCCCGCCGCGTACACCTCGTCGGGACTCCGGAGATTGGTCGCCACCACGCCCGCCTCGGTCTTGTGGAGCAGGTCCGGCCGCGCGCTCTTGACGACGACCGGATAGCCGAGAGTGTCGGCCGCGGCAACCGCCTCGTCCAGTGAGTGAGCGAGCGCATCGCGGCAGAACCGGATGCCATAGGCCGCCAGGATATCCCGCGCGGTTTCGTAGCCGAGGACCCCTCGGGCCCTTCTCAGCGGAGCGGCGAGATCGGCAGCGAGAGCCTGGCGGGGGGCACGACGCGCGGGGGCCACCGGCGGCAGCGAGGCCAGCCAGAGGGCGCGGTACGCGCGGACCGCCCGCTCCGGTGTCGGGTACACAGGAGCGCCGGCCGCCGTCAGCTTCGCCGCCACGGTGGGCGCATCCGCCGCGCAGGCGACCAGGGGCTTGCGCGCCGCGCGGGCCGCGCCGACCAGGCCCTCGGCGAACGCCGGGATGTCGAGTCCGACGTTGACGGCGAGGATGCCCGCCATCCCCTCTTCGCTCAGGACCAGCATGGCCGCGTCACGGATATGCTGAGGATTTACTTGAGGGGTCATGTCCACGGGGTTCCCCACAGCCGCAAACGCTGGAAGGAGGCGCCGGAGCCCGGCCCGGGTCTCCGGTGCCGTCGCGGGAAGGCTGATTCCGGCTGCCTCCGCGGCGTCGGCCGCGACCACCGACGGCCCGCCCGACACGGTGATCACCGCCAGGCTCGCTTGTTGAGGTCGCGCCGGACTCATGACCAGGGCCTGGATACTGTCGAAGAACTCCTCGGTTTCCGCGCAAGCCACCACGCCGGCGCGGCGGAAGGCCGCCTGGTACGCCTCCGACGCTCCTGCCAGCGAGCCCGTGTGCGAATCGGCCGCGCGGCGCCCCGCCTCCGTTCTCCCCGCCTTGAGGACCACCATCGGCTTCTCCGCGGTGACGCGCGCGGCCGCCTCCACGAAGCGCCGGCCGTCACGCACCGCCTCGATGAAGCAGGCCACAAGATGCGTCTCGGCGTCGCCGGCCAGATAGTCCAGGGCCTCGGCGATCTCGAGGTCCGCTTGGTTGCCGATGGACAGGAAGCGGCTCACCCCGATCGCCTGCCCGCCCAGATGGCGGAGGATGAGCCCGCCGTAGGCGCCGCTCTGCGAGATGACGGCGACGTGGCCGGGCACATCGGGCAGGTCCCAGAAGTAGGTCGCATTGAGCCGAGCGGGACGCGAGCAGACGCCCATGCAGTTCGGCCCCACGAGCCTGAGTCCGCCCGCGCGGGCCGCCTCGAGGAGCTCCTGCTGCGCCTTTCCGCCCTGATGATCGACCTCGCCGAACCCCGAGGTGAGGATCACCGCTACGCGAGTGCCCAGCGCCGCGAGGTCTCTCACGGCGTCGAGAACCGCGGCAGGGGGCAGACTGATGAGGGCGAGATCGATGGCGCGCGGCAGCTCGCCGACCCGTGACACCGTGGGCAATCCCAGGATGGGTCGGGCGCCGGGATTGACGACGTGGATCTCCCCGGGAAAGCCGGCCGTGATCACGTTACGCAGCAGGACGTGGCCGAGCTTGGCCGGGTCGCGTGAGACCCCGAGCAGCGCCAGCCGCCGCGGCGCGAAGAGGGCGTCGAGGGTGTTCTGTCCATCGCGCTTGGATGTCGGTCTGCCGAGTGGGCCTCTTCGCGCCCTGGCGCTCATCGAAGCGCGTCGCGGCGGTCGACGACGCGCACCGCCTTGCCCTGGGGACGCCCCAGCTCCCCCGCCTTCAGCACGCGGATTTCCGCGGCGAGGTTGAGCCGCGCCCGGATGTCCCGCTGGAGGCGCTCGGCCTCGACCATCTGGAACTCCGGACGCACCTCGACGAGCAGGGCCAGACGGTCGCCCCCCGGGCCGCGCTCGAGGAGGATCTGGTACTCGTGGCTCACACCCGGGCGCTGGAGGATCAGCGACTCGATCTGGCGCGGGTAGAAGTTGGTCCCCTTGAAGATCACCATGTCGTCCGTGCGGCCGCCGAGGCGGCCCACGCGGAGATGGCTCCGGCCGCAGCCGCAGCGGGCGCGGCTTGCGATTCGGGTGAGATCGTGGGTGCGGTAACGGATGAGCGGCAGCCCCTCGCGCGTGAGCGTCGTCAGCACCATCTCGCCCTCCCGGCCATCGGGCATGAGCCGGCCGGTGGCGGGGTCGATGATCTCGCAGTAGTAGTGGTCCTCCCAGACGTGGATCCCGGCATGGGCGCTACAGTCGATGCCGAGCCCGGGACCGCCGGTCTCCGTCATGCCGATGATGTCGAAGCTCTCCACGGAGAGCTCCCGCTCGATGAGCGCGCGCAGATCGTCGGACCACATCTCCGAGCCCAGGATCGCCACGCGGAGGCGGAGCCGGCCGAGGTCGAACGCCTCCTCGCGCGCCACCTCGAGGATCCGGAGCGGATAGGTCGCGATGCCCGCCAGGACGGTGGCGCCCAGGTCCTGCATCAGCTTGAGCTGGAGCGCCGTGCGCCCCGGCCCGATGGGGATCACCATGGCGCCGACACGCTCGGCCCCGTAGTGGAAGCCGAAGCCGCCCGTGAACAAGCCGAAGGACGGCGTGATCTGGATCACGTCCCGCGCGGTGACGCCAGCCGCCGCGTAGCAGCGCGCCATCACCTCCCCCCACTGCGCGATGTCCCCCCGCGTGTAGGGGTTGAGGATGGGGTTGCCCGTGGTTCCGGAGGACATGTGCACGCGCATGATGCTCTCGCGGGGACAGCAGGCGAGCCCGAACGGGTAGGCGTCGCGCAGCTCGTCCTTCCGCAGGAACGGCAATCGCTGCCAGTCGGAGGGGGACCGGATGTCCTCAGGCTCGGCCTTGCCGAGCCGCGCGGCATAGGCCGGATTCGTGCCGCAGCACGACAGCGTCCGCCGCAGGCGCTCGAGGACGAGCGACTCGATCTCGTCCCGGGATCTCGACTCGATGTCCGGTTGGAACATCGGCATGCTCACGCCCCTGGCCCCTGCAGATCCAGACAGGCCCGGCGGGCGAGCGGCTCGGCGGCCGGCTCCCCGCTCGGCCCGGTCACGGCGACGCGTCCGGTGTCGAGGACGTACGCCGTGGACAACGAGCACGCTCAACCGCCAGAAGACCCCGGTGTCCCGCCACTGGCACGCGCTCCGGCCCCGGCGCCGCTCTGCTCACCGGGCCCTCCCCTCGCCTCGAGGGCGCGATACACCCGCTCGGGCTTGAGCGGCAGCTCGGTGATCCTCACCCCGACCGCGTCCTTCACCGCGTTGGCAACGGCGGCGGCGACCGGGATCACGCCCGACTCGCCCAGCCCCTTGGCGCCGAAGGGACCAGCCTCGTCCACCGTCTCGATGAGGCGGACCGCAATTTCGGGCATGTCGCCGGCCGACACCAGCGCGTACTCCATGAACTGGGGGTTGAGCACGTGTCCGTCGCGGATCACCAGCTCCTCGGACAGCGCGTAGCCGAGTCCCATGTGGATGCCGCCGTGGATCTGCCCTTCCGCCGCCGCCGGATTGAGCGCCCGCCCCACGTCGTGAGCGGAGGCGACCTTGAGCACCTCGACCTTCCCGGTCGCCGCGTCGACCTCGACCAGCACGGCCTGGGCGGCGAACCCGTAGGTCGCGGAGACATTGCCCCGGAGATCCTTCGACAGCATCTCGTTGGGCGGATCGTAGAAGGCCTCGGCCACCAGCGTCCGCCCGCCCGCGCGGAAATGGCCGGCTCGCACCACGCGCTCGTACTCCATGCTCCGCTCCGGGTGCCCCTTGACCCGCACCCGCCCCTCCGTCAGCTCGAGGTCGTCCGGACGCTCGTCCATCACGGTAACGGCGAGCGTCAGCAGCTTCTGCTTGAGCTCGCGCGCGGCCAGCAGCGCTGCATTGCCGGCGATGAACGTGGTGCGGCTGGCATGCGCGCCCACGTCCCACGGCTTCACCGCGGTGTCGCTGTTGATGACCTCCACCCGCTCGAGGGGGACGCCCAGCTCCTCCGCCACGATCATGGCGAGCACCGTCTCCGAGCCCTGGCCGATCTCGCTGGCCCCGGTGAGAAGCGAGAGCTTGCCGAAGTCGTCGAGCTTCACGATGGCGCCGCAGCCGTCGGAGCGATAGACGCGCGCCCCACCGGCAACATGGAACATGCCGGCATAGCCCACGCCGCGCTTGCCGCCCGGGCGCGGCGGCCGCGCCGGCGGCCGCGCGATCTCCTGCTCCACCCAGTCCAGGCAGTCGGTCATGGCGCACGAGGTGATGACATTGCCTTGTGGATTCACGTCGCCCGCCTTGCTCGCATTGAGCCGGCGGATCGCCACGCGATCCATCCCGAGCCGCTCGGCCAGGTCGTCCATCTGGGCCTCGACGGCGAAGGTGCTCTCGAGGTTGCCGTAGCCGCGCATGGAGCCCGAGTAGGGATTGTTGGTGTACACGATGGTGGTGTCGAACCGCACGGCCGGGCAGCGGTAAAGCCCGGCCGTGGTGGAGAGCATCACGTACGGCGTCGTGGAGCCCCAGGAGACATAGGCGCCGTTGTCGATCACCACGTTGGCGGCGCGCGCCAGGAGCCGCCCGCCGGCGTCGGCCGCCGTCTTGAGATGAATGACGCACGGCTCGCGGCTGGGACTCGCGATGAACTCCTCGATGCGCTCGAAGGCGATCTTGACCGGGCGGCCCACGCGGCGGGCGAGCAGCGCGGCGATGATGTCGATGGGGTAGAGATCGAGCCCGCGGCCGAAGTTGCCGCCGACGGGCGGCTGGATGACGCGCACGCGGTCCCCGGTGATGCCGAGGGCTTCCGCCAGGTCCCGCTGGTAAAGGAACGGCGCCTGGGTCGCGCTCCACATGGTGACGGCGCCGTCGGGGCTCCACGAGGCCACGGCCGCCATGGTGCCGAGACAGGCCGTGGTCACGTAGTTGAGCCGGTAGGTCCCCTCCACCACCACCGCCGCCCGGGCGAATCCCCCGTCGACGTCGCCGTGGGAGAACTGATAGCGCAGGTTGACCAGGTTGCTCCCCAGCTCCTCGTGCACGAGCGGCGCGCCCGGCCCGAGCGCCGACTCGGGGTCGAAGACCGCCGGCAGCTCTTCGTACTCGACGTTGACGAGCCCGACCGCCTCCCGAGCGATCGCCTCACTCTCCGCCGCCACCGCGGCGATCTCGTCGCGGATACAGCGCACCTTCCGGCCATCCCGGGGACCACCCTTGAGGGCCAGGTGGTCCTTGGCGAACCCGAAGGGGCGCTGCTCGACGCCCTCGCCGGTGATGACCGCCAGGACGCCAGGCAGGGATTCGGCCCTGCTCGGATCGATGCGGAGGATGCGGGCGTGAGGGAACCGGGTCCTCACGATCGCCCCGTGGGCCATTCGCGGCAGGGCGAGATCATGCACGTACTGAGTGCGTCCGGTGACCTTTTCCAGCCCGTCGCGCTTGGGCGTCGACTTGCCGATCACGCTGAAGCTCACGCCGTCACCTTCGCGTCGCGCAGCGCGGCCAGCCGCTCGTCGGGATACCCGAGCAGCCCGCGGAGAACCTCGCCGGTATGCTGACCGAGGGAAGGGGCCGGTTCGACCTCGAGCCCGAGGCCTCCGTCCACCTTGACGGGAGTTCCGAGCATCGGCAGCGCGCCGTGGCGCGGATGGTCCATCGTCACCACCATCTGACGTAGCAGCACCTGCGGATCGGTGAGGACCTGGTCGAGCCGGTTGATCGGAGCCGCCGGCACGCCCTCGCGCTGCAGGCGCTCGAGCCATTCGGCGGCACTCCGCGTCCGGAACCGCTCCTCGAGCAGCGGGACCAGGCGCGCGCGGTTGGCGACGCGTAGGCCGTTGGTGTCGAAGCGTGGATCGTGCTGGAGGTCGGGCCGGTCGATGGCGCGGCAGAAGCCGGCCCAGAACTTCTCGGCGAACACCGCGACCACGAGGTAGCCGTCGGCGGCCGGCAGCGCCTGGTAGGGCACCACCGAGCTGTGCCCCGAGGCCATGGGGCCCGGCACCTTGCCGTCGGTCCAGAAGTACTGCGCGAGGTAGGTGAGCAGCGAGACCTGGCAGTCCAGCAGCGACAGGTCCACGAGACCTCCCTGCCCCGTGCGCTCCCGCCGATAGAGGGCGCCCGCCACCGCGAAGGCGCCGAACATCCCGCCCGCCAGGTCGGCGATGGGCAATCCCATCCTGACCGGCGCGCGCCCTTCTTCGCCGGTGAGGCTCATGCCGCCCCCCATGGCCTGAAGCGCCAGATCGAAGGCCGGCCAGTCGCGGTACGGTCCCGCCTGGCCAAACGCCGAGATCGAGCAGCAGATGAGTCGTGGGTTCAGTGCCCTCAGCCGCGCGTGCGCGCATCCGAGCCGCTCCAGGATGCCCGGCCTGAAGTTGTCCCAGACGACATCGGCCACCCGCACCAGATCCAGGAAGACCTCCCGGCCGGCCGGGCACGTGAGGTCCAGCGCCAGGCTCTTCTTGTTCCGGTTGATGCTGAGGAAGTACGCGCTCTCGCCGCCCGGCAGGAAGGGCGGGCCCATCCGCCGCATGGGATCCCCCCCGTCGGGGTCCTCGATCTTGATCACCTCGGCCCCCAGGTCCGCCATCAGCATCGAGCCATACGGCCCGGCCAGCATCCGGGACAGATCGAGCACGCGAACGCCGGCGAAGAGGGACATTGCTGGGGACACTAGAAGCGCACGGGGTCCTTGTGCTCGCCGAACACATCCTTCATGGCAGTCGCGATCTCCCCGAGCGTGGCGTACGCGCGCACGGCCTCCAGGATGGGCTCCATCAGGTTGCCGGTGCCTCGGGCCTCGTCCGCGAGGCGCGCGAGCGCGCGCGTCACGGCCCTGCCGTCGCGCTCGGCCCGGAGCCGCCGGAGCCTGGCCGCCTGCGCCTCGTAGACCTGCGGGTCGAACGAGTACAGCTCGAGCGCGGACTGCGCGCCCTCCCCGTCCGGGGCGACATGGCGGTTGACCCCCACCTTGGGAATCTCGCCCGCGAGCAGCTTGCGCTCGAAGAGGTACGCTTGCCGGGCCACCTCGGACTGGATGGCGCCGGACTTCACCGCCGCGACGATCCCGCCCAGGCGCTCCACGTGCTCCATCTCCTCCCGGATCTTCTTTTCCATCTCGTTGGTCAGCCACTCGACGTAATAGGAGCCCCCCAGCGGGTCCACCGTATCGGCGACCCCGGTCTCCTCGGCGCAGATCTGCATGGTCCGGAGCGCGAGGAGCTGGGCCTTGGACGACGGGATCGTGTACGCCTCGTCGTAGGTCGGCAGGGCCATGGTCTGGGCGCCCGACAGCGCCGCCGTTAGCGCGAGGTAGGCGCCGCGGACGATATTGTTCTCCGGCTCCTCCCCCGTGAAGGCGGACCCGCCGCCGCCGATGAGCGAGCGGAACATCATGGAGCGCGGATTGCGGGCGCCGAAGCGCTCCTTCATCATCCGCGCGTACAGGCGCCGGCCCGCGCGGAACTTGGCCACCTCCTCGAAGATCTTGCCCCAGCAGGTGAAGTTGAAGGACAGGCGCGGAGCGAACTCGTCGGTGTCGAGCCCCCGCGCCCGCAACAGCTCCGTGTAGGCCGCCGCGATGCAGAGGCCGTAGGCCATCTCCTGGGCCGTCGTGCAGCCGGCCTCGCGGATATGGTAGCCGCAGATCGAGATGGGGTTGACCCGGGGCGCCCGTTTGGCGCAGAACTCGGCCAGGTCGACGACCAGCCGGAGCGACGGCTCGACCGGGTACACCCAGGTCCCGCGCGCGATGAACTCCTTGAGGATGTCGTTCTGCGGCGTCGTCACGACCCGGTCCCATCCCACGCCCTGCTTCTCGGCCACCACCATGTACATGGCCTGGATGACGGCCGCCATGGAGTTGATGGTCAGCGACACGCTCACCCGGTCGGTGGCGATCCCCTCGAAGGCCTCCTCCATGTCGGCCAGGCTGTCGATGGCCATGCCGACGCGTCCCACCTCGCCCTCGGCCCGGGCGTCGTCGGAATCGAGCCCGAGCTGGGTCGGCAGGTCAAAGGCCACGTTGAGCGCATCCTGGCCGCGGGCCATCAGATACTTGAAGCGCCTGTTGGTCTCTCGCGGCGTGCCGAAGCCGACGTACTGGCGCATGGTCCAGATCCGCGCGCGGTACATCTCGGCGTGGATGCCCCGGGTGAACGGGAACTCCCCCGGCGCGCCCAGGTCACGGCGCGGGTCGAAGCCCTCGACGTCCCCCGGACCATAGACCGTCTTGACGGGAATCCCGGCGTGAAGCACCACGTCTTTCGGCCTCTCGTCGGCGGCCATGGGTTCTCCTCTCAGCCCGCCAAGCTCAGGGCGAGCTGCTCAAACGCGCTGACGATCGCGGGCAGCGGCGTGCCCACGGGGAAGACGGCCCAGGCGCCGGCCGTCAGGATCTTCTCCACATCCGGAGTGGGGATCGTTCCACCCACCGCGACGCGGATATCCCCGGCGCCCGCGGCGGAGAGCTCGGCCACCACCTTGCGGCAAAGCAGTTCGTGGGCGCCCGATAGCACCGAGAGCCCGATCACGTCCACGTCTTCCTGGATGGCCTCGCGGACCACCTCCGCGGGCGTCCGCTTGAGGCCGGTGTAGATGACGTCCATACCGGCGTCGCGCAGGGCCTGGGCGACGACCTTCGCGCCCCGGTCGTGACCATCGAGGCCGGGCTTGGCGACCAGCACCTTGAGCCGCTTCACGCGGGCGCCTCCGCGAGCTCGAATGCGACCAGGTGGCGCGGATTCCCGTCGGCGTCGTCGGCCACCCGCGCGGGCGAGAGCCGCACGGGCGAGCCCACGGTCACGGTGGCCGCCTGGGGCCCGACGATGGGCGCGAAGATGCGTGCGTCGCTCACCTTGACGATCGCGAAGACGCGGGGCGCCTCGAAGCCCTGCGGCACGCCCGTTCCCTGGATCGTGAAGGCATGAACGGTCCCCTCCCGGGGCAGCTCCACCCACGTGAACTCGTCGGAGGCGCACTCCGGGCAGAAGCCGCGCGGCGGCCAGGCGATGCGCCCGCAGCGCGTGCACGCCGTGCTCACCAGCCGCCCCTGGGCCAGCCGCTCGTAGAACTCGTGGAGCTTGTTCTGCTCGGCGGATTCCAGCGGGAACGGGTCCGTCGCCCGGAAGTACGTCATTGTCCCGCCCCACCCCCTATCCGTCCGGGGCCCAGGCCGCGATCCTCATCCGGCGTCGCGCCCGTAGATCATGACCACGTGCTCGCCCATGCCGCTGTTGTTGTGGGTGAGGCCGATCCGCGCGTCGGCGACCTGGCGCGGGCCGGCCTGGCCGCGGAGCTGGGAGAATACCTCCGCCGCCTGGGCCACCCCGGTGGCGCCGAGCGGGTGCCCACAGCCCATGAGACCGCCGCGCGGGTTCACCACGACGTCGCCGCCGTAGTCGGAGCGCCCCTTCTCGACGAAGCGGCCACCCTCGCCTTTCTCGCAAAAGCCCAGCTCCTCGTAGGCGATCACCTCGGCGATGGCGAAGCAGTCGTGAACCTCGGCCAGATCGACGTCACGCGGCCCGATCCCCGCCATCCGATATGCGGCCTCGGCCGCCCGCTTCATGGCGGGCCAGTGCGCGTAGTCCTCTGGCAGCGAGGAGAGCGTGAAGCCGTCGAGCGCCTGCCCCGTGCCGCGGATCCACACCGGCCGCTCCGTCAGGTCCCGCGCCCGCTCCTCCGAGGCCAGGATCACCGCCGCCCCGCCGTCGGTGATCGGCGAGCACATGTACAGGCGCAGGGGCGAGGCGATCATCCGCGAGCAGAGGACCTGCTCGAGCGTGGCGCCCTTCTGGAAATGCGCGTTGGGATTGCGCGAGGCGTGGGTGTGATTCTTCACCCCGACCAAGGCGAGCTGCTCCTCGGTGGTTCCGTGCTGCGCCATGTGGCGCTGGGCCGCGAGCGCGAAGCAGGGTGGCGCCGTGAGGCCGTGGCAGGCCTCCCACTCGCGATCGACGCCGGTGCCCATGTTGAAGACGGCCTCGTCGCCGACCGGCTGGTTGAGCTTCTCGACCCCGAGCGCCATGACGAGATCGGCGAGCCCCGCCGCAATGAAGGCGTAGGCGTAGCGGATCCCGACCGTGCCCGACGCGCACATGTGCTCGGTCCGGGCCGAGAGCGCCGACGGCCTGATGCCGAGGGCCTCCGCCGCCATCGAGCTGATATGGCTCTGAAACGCCGTGCGCTCCGGCATCACGGTGCCCACCACGATACCCTCGAGATCCCTCGGCCTGAGCCCCGGCACCGAATCGAAGCAGGCCTTGCCCGCCTCCCAGATGAGATCGCGATAGCTCGCCTTGCGGACCCCGAACTTCGTCACTCCCGCGCCGACCAGCGCCACCTTCCTCATCTCCTACCCTCCTGCATGTCCAGTTCGCGCGCGATGATGAGCCTCAGGATCTCGCTGGTGCCGCCGCCGAAGAGCAGGAAGCGCGAGTCGCGGAGATAGCGCTGGACGGGGTACTCGGTGGCGAGGCTGTAGGAGGCGAAGATCCGCGCCGCCTCGTCGGCCACCCGCACCGCCATCTCCGAGGCCACGAGCTTGGCCATCGCAGCTTCTCGCGTCGCGAGCTCGGCGCGGTCGAGCGCGGCCGCCGCGTCGTAGGTCATCAGCGTGGCTCCGTGGATCGCCGTCAGCATGTCCGCCAGCTTGAAGGCGATGGCCTGGTGCTCCACGATGGGCTTGCCGAAAGCCACCCGCTGGCGCGCGTACTGGAGCGCGGCGTCGTAGGCGGCGCGCGCCAGGCCCACGGAGAGCGCGGCCGTCATCACGCGGATCTCGGAGAGGATGGCGCCGATCTTCTGGACGCCGCCCGTCTCGCCGCCGAGGAGATGACTGGCCGGCACGCGCACCTCGTCCAGCGTGATCTCTCCCGTGTCCGCGGCGCGGACCGACATCTTTTCGATCCTCTTTCCGAGCACCACGCCGGGCGTCTCCCGCGCGTCCACCAGGAAGAGGGCGATGTGCTCCAAGCCTCGTTCGGGCGCGGTCTTCGCCCCCACCGTCAGGAAGTCAGCGATGGGGCCGCTCGTCACCCACGTCTTGGCGCCCCTGAGCACCCAATGCTCACCGTCGCGTCGGGCGACCGTGGACATGTTCCCGAGGTCCGAGCCGGCGCCCGCCTCGGTGAGGGCGAAGGTGCCCACCTTCTCCCCGCGGAGAGCCGGCACCAGGTAGCGCTCCCGCTGCTCCTCCGTGCCGTACTTGAAGACGAAGTGCGTGCCCATGAGCGACTGCATCATGGCGGCGGCGGCCAGCGACATGGAGCCGCGTCCGAGCTCCTCGGCGAGAAGGCAGAAGGTCACCATGTCGCACTGGACGCCGCCATAGCGCTCGGGGTAGCGGAGGGCGAAGTAACCGAGCGCGCCGAGCCGGCGGAAGAGGGCCAACGGAAATTCACCCTGGGCGTCGATCTCGTCGGCCACCGGGGCCACCTCGGCGCCGACGAACTTGGCGACCGCGCGCCTGAACTCCCGCTGCTCGGCAGTGAGATCAACCACGTCGCGCTCCCTCGGTTGCCGGGCGATCCACCATCATCGTCACGGGATCGATCACGACGCCATACTCCTGCCGCGCCTTCGCCGGGGACACGTACCCTTCGAGCACGTCCTCAAGCACGCGCGCCGGGTCGCGCTCGAAGGGCGGACCGTAGCCCCCGGCCCCGGATTGCTGGAAGGAGATCACATCGCCGTACTCGAAGTCCACCGAGGCTTTGCCGTGGACCACGCGCTCGCCCGGGCCGGGATTGATCACGGTGCGCGCCAGGGCTCCGCTCTTCCCGCCGAACAGGCCGTAGGGCGGGAACCGCTGGCGCTCTGACAGGTTGGTCAGCTTGCCGTCCTCGGCCAGGAACTTCATGTCCCGACGGATACCGCAGCCTCCGCGGTACTTGCCCGGTCCCGCCGAGTCCGGCATCAGCTCGAAGCGCTCCACGACGATGGGATGGTTGGCCTCCTGGACCTCCACCGGAATATTCGAGGCATTGAAGGCCGAGGCTATGGCCTCACAGCCGTCCCTGCCGGCCCGCGCTCCCGCACCCGAGAGAACCAGCTCGTAGGCAACGAAGCGCCGCCCGCGCCTGGGATCATAGCCGCCGAAGGTGGGATTGGCGAAGTGGGAAGAGGCGGCAACCACCCGCTCGGGAAGCGCCGGAGCCAGCGCGCCGATCACCGCTTCGAAGACGCGGTAGCAGATGATGGCGCGGGGCCCGCCCCCGGCGGGCGGTCTCGGATTCAAGAACGAGCCCTCCGGCGCCTCCACGCGGATGGGCCTCAGCGCCCCCTCGTTCATGGGCCCCAGTGGATCGGTCAGGCACTTGATGGCGGCGTAGGAATATGAGCGCGTGTAGTTGATGTAGGAGTTGAGCCCCGAGGCGGTCTGCGGCGACGACCCCGCGTAGTCGATCCCGAGCCGGTCCCCGTCCACAGTGACACGCACGAACACCCTTACCGGATCGGTATTTGGACCACAGTCATCGAGAAAGTCCTCGAAGCCGTAAGCGCCGTCGGGGATCCGGGCGATCGCCGCGCGCATATGGGCCTCCGTCCGGTCGAGGATCGCCTCCATTGCTGCGAACACCGTCTCCCGGCCGTAGCGTTCGGCCAACTGTTGCAGCCGTTGCTCCCCGACGCGCAAAGCGCTGAGCTGGGCACGAAGGTCACCCAGCACCTTGTCGGGCGTGCGGGTATTGGCGGCGATGATGCCCACGACGTCGGCGTTCTCGCGGTACTCGCGCCCGACCTTGGTCGGCGGGATGCGGAGGCCTTCCTGGAAGTAGTCGAAGATGCCCACCACGCCCTGGCTGCCCGGCCGCTGGCCGCCCACGTCGGTATGGTGGAGGATATTGACGGCGAAGCCGATGAGGTGGCCGTCGAGGAAAGCCGGCTGGGTGATGAAGAAGTCCGGGAAATGCCCCGAGCCGAGGAGCGGATCGTTGAGGAGGACGGCGTCACCCGGCCGCAGAGTCTCCACTGGATGGGCCGCCAAGGCATTCTTCACGGCGAAGGACATGGCGCCCATATGACCGGGACTGTACGGCCCCTGGGCGACCATCCGCCCCCCAGCGTCGAAGAGCGCGACCGAGAAGTCCTGCCCTTCCCGCGCCTGCTCGGAGTACGCCGTCCTGTGCACGGTGGTGCCGACCTCCACCGCGATCGACTGGAGCGCCCCCCAGATCACCGAGAGCGTCAAGGGGTTCACGGCTGCAGCTCCACGAGCAGGCTACCGAAGGCGTCTACGGGACCGCCACAGCCGGGAGGGAGCACCGTGGTGGACTCGCGCTCCTCCACGATCGCCGGCCCGCAGAGGTCCGCGCCCGGGGAGAGCCGATACCGGTCGTACACCGGCGTCTCGACATAACCGCCCTTCTCGGGGAAGTACGCCGGCCGTCTTCCTTTCAGTGCCGCGTCGAGGGAGCCGCGCGCGTCATATCTGGGTAGGTCGAGCCTGGGCCCTGCGCCGATGCCGGAGAGCCGCCAGTTCACAATCTCGACCTGCTCCGCGGGATTGGCATAGCCGTAGCGCGCGGCGTAGGCCCGGTCGAAGTCGGCGCGGAGCCTCGCCATGTCCTCTAGGCCGAGCTCACCCTGCGGCAGCCCCAGGGCGAACTCATAGCCCTGCCCCGCATAGCGCGCATCCACGCTTCTCAGCACCGCCACCGGCCCGGAACCTGCTGACTCGCGGATGACCTCCACGGCCTGCGCCTCCATCTCGCGGTACATGCCGTTGAGGTAATCGAGCGCGAGGTCACCGATTTTTCTCACATACGTCCGCGAGACATCGAACCTCACCTCGGCCGCGAGGAGACCCAGCGCCGCCGTCACGCCGGCGGCAGCCGGAAGAATGACCCGCGGGATCTGGAGCGCCTGGGCGAGGCGGCAGCCGTGGACCGGCCCCGAGCCGCCGAAAGCGACCAGGGTCAGGTCGCGCGGATCGCGCCCCCGCTCGATGGACACCACGCGCGTGGCCAGCTCCATATTGCTGTTCACCATCAGGTGGATCCCCCAGGCGGCCTCGGCCAATGACAGCCCGAGCGGCCTCGCCACCCGCTCCTCGATGGCGCGTCGGGCGGCCTCGGGATCGAGGCGCATGCTCCCGCCCGCGAACTCGTCGGGGTTGAGATAGCCCAGGACCAAGTCAGCGTCCGTGACCGTTGGCTCCGCGCCGCCCCGCGAATAGCACGCGGGCCCGGGCACCGAGGAGGCGCTCTCGGGCCCCACGGCGATGGTCCCGAGGTGCGGGCGCGCGATGGAGCCGCCGCCGGCGCCGATCTCCACCAGGTCGATGGCGTGGATGTTCATCGGGATCCCGCTGCCGGGCTGCAGCCCGACCTTGTGCAGCTCGAACAGGGGCGTGATGAGCGGTTTCCCCTGTTCGACCAGGGCCAGCTTGGCCGTGGTTCCGCCCATGTCGAAGGCGATCAGATCCCGCTGGCCACCGAGCTCGCCGTAGGCGGCCGCCATCAGGGTGCCGGCGGCGGGGCCGGACTCGATCATCCGCACGGGATAGCGTTCCATGGCCTCGGACGTCGCGATGCCTCCTGAGGACTGCATGACGAAGAGCCGTCCCCGGTAGCCCCGCCGCTTCATCTCCTCGCGGAGGCTCCTCAGGTACTCGCGCACCGCCGTCATCACGTAGGCATTCACGACGGTGGTGCTCGTCCGCTCGTACTCCCTGAACATGGGCGAGACCTCGTGAGACAGGCTCACCGCCACGCCCGGGGCCTCCTCGGCGACGATCTCGCCCACCCGCATCTCGTGAGCCGGGTTCGCGTACGAGTGGAGCAGGCAGACCGCGATGCTCGTGACGCCGGCGGCCCTCAGGGCCCGCACTTGCCGCCGCGTCTCCCCTTCGTCCAGTGGCGTGAGGACGGAGCCGTCGCACAGGATCCGCTCGGTCACTTCCACGATACGCCGCCGCGGGACGAGTGGCGCCGGCTTCTCGATCTGGAGGTCGTAGACCTGATATCGCTTCTCGCGCCCGATGATGAGGACGTCGCGGAAGCCGTGCGTGGTCAGGAGGGCGACGTTCGTCCCCTTGCGCTCGATGACGATGTTCGAGCCGAGGGTGGTCCCATGGACGGCCTGCCCGAGACCCGCCCACGGCGCTCCACCGCGCGCCATCAGCTCCGCCAGCCCCTCGAGACACGCCTCCGACGGATCGGGGTACGTCGTCAGCCGCTTGGCGGTGTGAAGCTCACCCGAGGGCGACTGAAGCACGAAGTCGGTGAAGGTGCCGCCCACGTCGAAGCCCACGCGATACGCGCCGGTCAAGCTCACCCGCCCCCTCGCTGCCCCGCTCGGTAGAGCATCATCATATGGGCGTCAGGGCGACGCGACAGTAGCCTCGCTGGAGCTCGAGGTACTCGATCCCCAGGGCGAGAGCCCATGGCTCCTTCCGAATGCGGCGCGAGAGCTGCGGCCGGACCGACGCATCCCGGGGGTCGCTCACGTCGGCCGGCCGAAGACCTATCCGGGAATCTGGGCCTCTTCCGGCAACCGCTCCCAGACCGGCACCCACTCGGGGACCGTCAACCCGACCGCTGCCGCCTTCTCCTTCACCTCGGCCGCGAAGGTCTGGCGCACTTCGTGGTTGTCGCGCAGCTTCAGCCGGTACTTCCGGTACAGCGCGTTCTTCGGCGAGCCCGGCCGGCCGAAGATGTTCATGGTGCGGATGAACCACTTGCCGAACGTCGCCTGGGCCTCGTCGTGGGTCTCCGGGTCTTCCGCCAGCCGCTTGACCCAGTGCTCGCCGTGACGGATGTGGAACTTCTCCTCTTTGAAGATACCCTCGATGGCCCGCACCCAGGGCCCGTACGAGCAGTGACGGATGTCCTCGAGCTGGTGGCCGGCACCCCGGTCCATGCAGAAGTTGAAGAAGATGAAGTCGGCCCAGGTATCGATGGGGTAGTAGAAGATGTTCACGCGCTTGTCGCTCGTGACGCGAGCCGTCCCGATATCGGCGTCGGAAGCGACGCGCATGGTGAACACCTCGTCATGGGCCTCGATGTGGGCCCCAACGTTCACTCCGAGGTCGGCCAGGAGCCCATACATGACCGTGGCATGGCGGATCTCGTCCTTCACGATCTGCGCCACCACGTGCTTTTCCTCCACCCCGGGCGCCTTCATGATCCACGGCACGTAACCGTAGCCCCCGGCCAGCTCCGAGTCGGCCTGCATCGTCATCAGGTGGATCAGGTTGGCGCGATACTCCTCGGTCATCTGCTCCGGCGACTCGATGCGCTCGCCTTTCTCGATCCTGGCCAGCAGCCGCGCTTCCTTGTCCGACGAAGTCATGGCAATCTCCTTGCGTGCTCTCCGCATCTCGATCCCAGATCGGCCGATGTCGCTCGGATGTGACTCACGTCGGCGGTTAGGCCTCAGCCGATGTCGACGCGCCTCACGAGCCAGGACTGCCGGTCCAGGAAGCGGGCGATGCCCTCGAGCAGCGGCGTGCTCGCGGCGGCGTCGAGGCTGATCTGGTCGGGGAGCACATGACGCACTTCCGGGTAAGACACCACGACCTTCACCAGCGTCTTCACCCGCGGGTCGGCCGCGAACAGCCCACGACGGGCGGGTCCGCTCCCCGGCGGGTCCCAGCCGGACTGGAAGACGATCTTGAGGCTCCGGGGCGCGCCGTTCATGCGTCACGCCTGGAGCAGCCGTCCGTAGTGGCCGACCATAGCCTCCACCTGGCGCACCGCCGAGAAGTCCCGCTCGACCACAACTCTCGCCGCCCGACCCATCGCCACTCGCCGCTCCCGATCCAGGAGCAGGCCGATGGCCGCGTCGGCGAACTCGCGCGCCGCGGCCTTGGTCAGGAGCCCGGTCTCACCGTCGCGCACCACCTCATCCACCCCTGAGGCGCGCACCGCCACGGCGGGCAGCCCGCAGGCGTGGGCCTCCGCCAGCACCAGCCCTTGCGTCTCCGTCTCCGACGCGAACAGGAACAGGTCGGCCGCGCGGTAGAACACGGGAAGGGTCTCCCGGGCCATGCCGCCATGAAACCAGATCCGGTCTCGCGCCGGGCTGACCTCGGCGCGCCTCCTAGCCGCCGCCTCGTGGGTGCCCTGGCCCACTAGAGAGAGGCGCGCCCCGGGAACCGCGTCGGCGATGGACCCGAAGGCGTCGATGATCCGGTCCACGCTCTTCTCGCGGTCGAGTCGCCCGACGTAGAGACAGAGCAGCGCGTCGGCAGGCAGCCCCAGCCTGCGCCTCGCCTCACCGCGGTCGCCGGGGCAGAACAGATCGAGGGGGACGCCTGTCGGGACCACGGCCATGGGAGCGGTGACGCCGCGCGTCCGAAGGGTCTCGGCGATACGCTCCGACGGAGCGACCACGAGATCGGTCGAGGCGGCGAAGCGACAGGAGAGCCGGACGGCGAGCGCCGCTACCAGGCGCTCCGGGAGCGGAACGTAATGAGCGTACTTCTCGTAGCGGGTGTGATACGTGAAGACCAGCGGTCGTCGGTGCCGCCTCGCGAAGCGCCGCGCGGCCGGGCCGAGCAGGAACGGGTGCTGGGCGTGCACGATGTCGGGCTCGAGCGCCCGTGCCATGCCGTAGAGCCGTCGGGAGAACGGCAGCGCGAGCGCGAAGCCCGGGTAGGTCGGGGCGGGAATCGACGGGTAGCGGAAGACCCACGGGGGATCGCTTACGGGAGGGCGCGAGGCCGGGGCGAACACCCACACGCGATGGCAGAGCTCCTCGAGACCACGGCGCAGGGTCTCCACGGCGGTGGTAACTCCGCCGCGAAATGGCAAGTAGTTGTTGGTGAAGAGCGCGACGCGCATCCCCTACTGCCCTCGAAGGGGGGCTCCACCCCCCGTTCGAGCATCCCCCCGGAACAGGTGGCGCGGGCAAAGTCCGCGCTCGAAGTGGAACGCCGAAAGATGTGTGCTCTCATCACGCCCCACACGCACCCTATCTCGACCCATTCCTACTCATCCGGCCCATCGGGGTCTTTGCCGCGCTCCATCTTGTCGAAGTCGCCTGGCTTGATCGATTCCAGCCACTCCTTGATCCGGGCCGGATCGTCCGACTTGCCGGGACTCTCGGGCTCCTTGGCCACCTTGACCTCGACCGACTCCGCCTTGGTCAGGACCTCTTCCTCAACGAAGATGGGCGCCTCCACGCGCAACGCCAGCGCGATGGCGTCGGAGGGACGCGAGTCCACCGTGAGGTCCGCCGAGCCCAGCCGCAGGTGGATGACCGCGTAGAACGTGTTGTCCCTGAGATCGTTGACGACCACCTTGGCCACGCGCGCTCCGACGGACTCAAGGATGTTCCGGATCAGATCGTGCGTCATCGGCCGCGGCGTCGAGATCTTCTCCAGCTCCAGCGCGATGGCGTTGGCCTCAGGAAGCCCGACCCAGATGGGCAGCGAGCGCTTTTCGTCCTCGTCCCGCAGGATGATCATCGGCATATTGGACAGCGGGTCCAGAGCCAGCTGCTTGACCTTCATCTCGAGCCACATGGTGCTCCTCCTCCTAGGAAGCTCGGCGGGGGACTTCGCCCCCCTTCCGAAGCCTCCCCCCAGGATTCAGTACGAGCCACAGGACGCGACAGGGGCTGGGCCCCGCCCTCCGAGGCGAGCAGCCAGGAACCTGCGCCGGCAAAGCCGCCGGCTGCTGAAAAAGGCCCATCTGCTGCGTTGGCGCCCTCGGCCGCACGCTCAACGTACAGAGAGTACGCCTCGCGTGCGGCCCTCGGGCGCCGCCTTGCATCTGGACCTTTTTGAGCAGCCTGCGAGTTTTTCCGCATCCCGCTAGGCGGGTACGAGGACAGGGATCCGCGTTTCCGCGCCTCGATCGGCTAGCTCTCCGCGAAGGCTATGGGGCAGGGCCTGGGTAATGCGCACGGGCACCACGCGGCCGAGCAGGTGGTGACCTCCGGTGTCGAAGTTCACCACCCGGTTGCATCGCGTGCGGCCCATGACTTCCCGCGGGTTTTTCCTCGACGCCCCGTCCACGAGAACGGGCATCACGCGGCCTTCCAGCCGCCGGCTGCGCCCCGCCGCCACGCGCCCCGCGACCTCGAGGAGCGCCGAATTCCGGCTCGCCTTGACGTCGTCGGGCACCTGCTCCGGCATCGCGGCGGCCGGCGTCCCCGGCCGCCGCGAATAGCGGAAAGCGAAGACGTTGTCGTACCCGACACCCTCGACCATGTCCACGGTCTGCGCGAAGTCCTCGTCGGTCTCTCCCGGAAAGCCCACGATGAGGTCCGTCGACAGCGCGATGTCGGGGACGGTCTCGCGGAGCTCGGCGATCAGCTCGAGGTAACGCGCCCGCGTGTACCCGCGGTTCATCCGCGTGAGCATGCGATCCGACCCGGACTGAAGTGGGAGATGCAGATGCTCGACCACCTTCGGCACATCGCGGATCGCGCGGATGAGCCGGGGGGTGAGGTTGTAGGGGTTGGAGGTCGTGAAGCGGATCCGCTCGATGCCCTCGATATCGTTCACCCGCTCGAGCAGGGCGGCGAGGTCGGTCGGCGGCGTGAGGTCTCGCCCGTACGCGTTGACCGTCTGGCCTAGGAGGGTCACTTCCTTGCACCCGGAGGCGGCCAGCTCCCGGATCTCCTCGACGATGGCGTCGGGCGCGTGGCTGCGTTCCCGCCCGCGCGTGGTCGGAACCACGCAGAACGTGCAGTGCTTCTCGCAACCCTCCATCACGGTGACGAAGGCCTTGAGGCGATCGGCCGTGTCGGGTTTGGCCGTGATCTTCACGAGGGCGCCCTCGCCGGTGTCGAGGACGGGCCGGCGGCCCGCCTTTACGCGCGCCACCAGCTCACCCACGCGCGCGATGGCGGGCGATCCGAACACCAGATCCACGTAGGGGGCGCGCTCCTGGATCTTCCCCTGCTGGAGCTGCGCCATGCAGCCCATCACGCCGATGATGAGATCCGGCCGCGTGCGCTTGAGATGCTTGAGCGAGCCCAGTTGGGAGAAGACCTTCTCCTCGGCCTTTTCACGGATGGAGCAAGCGTTCAGCAGGATCAGGTCCGCGTCGTCCGGCCGATCCGTGAGCTCGTACTGCTGCCTCTTGAGCAGCCCGGCCACGCGCTCCGAGTCGTACTCGTTCATCTGGCAGCCGTAGGTGATCAGGTGAAGCTTCGACATACCGTTAGCGGCGCCGCTGCCGCGAGCGACGCAGATCGACTTTGCGCATGAATTCTTAGCAGTCACGTTATCACCCGGGTTGGGGCATGTCAAACAACGAGCCAGCTTACCGCCGCAACACCCGCCCTGACCGGCCCCACCCGCTCCGTCCGAAAAGGCTCGCGCGACATGATCGACGCTCGAGCGGCGGCCTGCTGGGCAACCGATTCCTGGGGGGGGAAGCCTTCGGAGGGGGCCGAAGCTCCTCTCCAAGTTAGCCGGTTTCCTCGAACACTCCGATCCGCCGGAACCGGTCGTATCGCTCCTCGACAAGCCGCCCGCTGGATTTCGACCGGAGTTCCCAGAGGTGGTCTCTGAGCGCGACGCGGAGATTGGCGGCGGTCTCGGCCCAGTTGCGGTGGGCGCCTCCTACGGGCTCGGAGACAATGGCGTCGATCGCGCGCAGGCGCAAGAGGTCGGGCGCCGTCACCCGCATCAGCTCCGCCGCCTCGGGCGCCTTCGCGGCATCGCCCCAGAGGATGGCGGCGCACCCCTCGGGGGAGATCACGGAATAGATGGCGTGCTCGAGCATCAGCACGCGGTTACCGAGGCCGATGCCGAGGGCCCCGCCGCTGCCGCCTTCGCCGGTCACGGCGCAGACGATGGGCGTGGCGAGACCCGCCATCTCCTTGAGGTTCCGCGCGATGGCCTCGGCCTGTCCGCGCTCCTCGGCGCCCACCCCGGGGTAGGCGCCGGGCGTGTCGATGAAGGTGATGATCGGCGCGTGGAACTTGGCGGCGAGCTGCATGAGTCTCAAGGCCTTGCGATAGCCTTCGGGGTGCGGCATGCCGAAGTTCCGGGCGATGTTCTCCCGGGTGTCGCGCCCCTTCTGGTGGCCGACCACCACCACGGCCTGGCCCTCGAAGCGCGCGAGGCCGCCGACGATGGCCTTGTCGTCGCCGAAGACGCGGTCGCCATGGAGCTCCACGAAGTCCTCGAGGAGGAGTTGGAAGAAATCGAGCGTATGGGGGCGCTTCGGGTGCCGGGCCAGCTGGGCGCGCTGCCACGGCGTGAGGTGGCTGTAGATCTTCTGCTGGAGCCGGCCCAGCCGGTCCTCGAGCTTGGCGATCTCACCGCGGACGGCATCGGGGTCGTCGGAGGCGCGAAGCTGAACGATGCGGTTCTGCAGCGCTAGGAGCGGCTTCTCGAACTCAAGCTCGTCCAGCATACTCGACGAGTATACTGCCCTGCCCGAGCAAGGCCTCGACTTTCGCCGCCATGGCCGGGTCCGGCTCCACGGAGAGCTCCTTCACGCGGATCACCACCTCCTGCTCGGGTAAGACCACGTGGAGGAAGAGCGGGGTGCGCCCGCGGTGCTCGTGGCAAATCGCCCGCGCCGAAGTCAGGAGCGCCTCCATGCCTTGGTCGCCGGCGCACATGCGGATCCGGCAGGTAAGCGCCTGGCCCTCGGTCTCGCCGGCCCTGGTCGCCGCCAACGCCTCCTCCAGTGGCTTGACGTCCTCGGCGAGCACCACGCGCCCCTTGTCGCTGTCGTCAATCCGCCCCCGGACGGCGAGCGGCCCTCGCTGTCTCAGCGCCCCGGCGCAGTTCCGGTAGGGCTCCGGGAAGATCGTGAGCGGCACGGTGCCGTCCACGAGGTCCAGCGTGGCGAAGGCCATGCGATTGCCGCTCTTCGTCGAGCTCTCCGTGAAGGCGCTGATCTGGCCTAGGAGCAGCACGCGCGCGCCGACGGCCCGCGCGTACAGCTCGCCCGCCGTGGCGGCGCCCAGGCGCCGGCCGACGTCGCGATACTGCTCGAGCGGGTGGCCCGAGAGGTAGAACCCGAGCACCTCCTTCTCATAGCCCAGCAGCTCCTCCGGCGGCCACTCCGGCATCGTCATCGGCTGACCTCGGACGGCGCCCTTGCCGGTCCCCGGCACGGCGTCTCCCAGCGTGTCGAAGAGCGACACCTGGCCTTGCTCGCGGTCGCGCTGCCGGCGCTGGCCGCCTTCCATGGCCTGATCGAGCGCGACCAAGAGCCCGGCGCGCGCGAGCTTGAGCGAATCGAACGCCCCCGCCTTGATCAGGCTCTCGATCACTCGCCGGTTGACGAGCCGCAGGTCCACCCGCGCGCAGAAGTCCTCCAGCGACGTGAACGGCCCGCCCTCCAGGCGAGCGCGGGTGACGGACTCGATAGCGGCGCCGCCGACATTCTTGATGGCCCCCAGCCCGAAGTGGATCGCGTCGCCGCTCACAGTGAAGTGAGTGCGGGAGACATTCACGTCGGGGGGCTCCACCCGCAGCCCCATGGCCCGGCTCTCCTCCATGTACTGGACGATCTTGTCCGTCTTGTCCATTTCGGAGGTGAGCAGCGCGGCCATGAACTCCACCGGGTAGTTGGCCTTGAGATACGCCGTCTGGTAGGCGACCATCGCGTAGCACGCGGCGTGGGACTTGTTGAAGCCGTACCCCGCGAACTTCTCGATCAGGTCCCAGATCTTCTCGCCCTTCCGCAGCTCGATCTGGTTGGCCTTGCACCCGGCCAGGAACTTCTCCCGCTGCTGGGCCATCAGCTCCCGGTCCTTCTTCCCCATAGCCTTTCGCAGCGTGTCGGCCTCGCCTAGCGTGAGGCCGGCGAGGTCGGCGGCCAGGCGCATCACCTGCTCCTGGTAGACCATCACCCCGTAGGTTTCCTGGAGATACCGCTCCATGAGCGGGTGCTCATAGGTGATGGGGGACCGGCCGTGCTTCCGCTCGATGAAGTCGTCGATGAGGTCCATGGGTCCGGGCCGGTAGAGCGCGACCATCGCGATGATATCCTCGAAGCGCTGCGGCCGAAGCCGCCGCAGGGCGTCGCGCATGCCGGCGGACTCGAGCTGGAAGATGCCGAAGGTCTTGGCTTCGGAGAGGCCCTGGTAGGTCTTGGCGTCGTCGAGCGGAAGCCGGTCGGGATCCAGGCGAATCCCGTGCGCCTCCTTGATCAAGGCGACCGTGTCGCTGATCACCGTGAGGGTTTTCAGGCCCAGGAAGTCCATCTTGAGCAGGCCGAGCTTCTCAATGGGCCCCATGGCCAGCCCCGTGATCAGCTCGGGTCGCTTGGGGTCTTTGTAGAGCGGAACCCGCTCCACGAGCGGCTCGTCCGAGATCACCACCGCCGAGGCGTGCACCGAGGCGTGCCGGGTGCATCCTTCCAGCGCTTTGGCGACGCTCCACAGCCTAGCCACCGTCGGCTCGCGCTTGACCTGCTCGGCCAGCGGCGGGGACTTCTCGAGCGACTCGTCCAGGGTGATGTTGAGCGGGAAGCCCGGCACCAGCTTGGCGATGCGATCGGCCTCGCCGTAGGAGAAGCCCAGCACCCGCGCGACGTCGCGGATCACCGCCTTGGCGCCCATGGTGCCGAAGGTGATGATGTGCGCGACGCGATCCGCCCCGTAACGGTCGACGACGTAGCGAATCACCTCGTCCCGGCGATCGTCGGCGAAGTCGATGTCCATATCGGGCATCGAGATCCGCTCCGGGTTCAGGAAGCGCTCGAAGATCAGGCCGTAGCAGATCGGGTCGACGCTGGTGATGCCGAGGCAGTACGCGACGAGTGAGCCGGCGGACGACCCGCGGCCGGGGCCGACGGCGATCCCCTGGCGCCGGGCGTAGGCGATGAAGTCCCACACGACGAGGAAGTATCCCGAAAACTCCATCCTGGAGATGACGCCGAGCTCGTACCTGAGCCGGTCGACCACGGCATCCGCCGGTGTGGCGCCGTAGCGCGCCTGGCACCCCTCGAAGGCCAGATGCTCCAGGTACGAATCGAGTGTGTAGCCCTCCGGGACCTTGTAGCAGGGGAGGTGGAACTGCCCGAAGCTCAAGTCGACGTTGCAGCGCTCCGCCACCGCCAGCGTGTTCCGGTACGCCTCCGGGAGGTGCTTGAACACCGCGCGCATCTCGTCGGCGGACTTGAGATAGAACTCGTCGGCGGAGAAACGCCACCGGTTCGGGTCGTTCATCGTCGTGCCGGTCTGGATGCACAGCAGGGCCTCATGGGCGCGGGCGTCGGTGGCCTCGAGGTAGTGGGAGTCGTTCGTCCCGCAGAGCGGCGCGCCGAGCGCGTTGCCGATCCTCAGCGTGCCCTCGGAAACCCGCTTCTGCTCCGTCAGCCCGTGGGACTGCACCTCCATAAAGTAGTAGTCCTTGCCGAAGACCTCCTGATACCAGCCCGCTGTCTCCCGCGCCTTGGTCTCCTCCCCCGCCGAGAGGAGGCGGCTCACCTCGGAGTTGAGACACCCGGAGAGCACCAGGAGGCCATCCGCGTGCTGCGCGAGCAGCTCCCGGTCCACCCGGGGCTTGTAATAGAAGCCCTCCAGATAGGCCTTCGACACGAGCTGCATGAGGTTGGCATGCCCCTTGCGGTTCCGGACGAGAACCGTGCAGTGGCTCGCGCCCTCGTAGCTGCCGTCCTGACCCGAGCGCTCGAACCGGCTGCCGGGTGCGACGTACAGCTCGCAGCCCACGATCGGCTTCACCCCGCTCCGCTCGCAGCTCGTGTAGAAGTCCACGCTCCCGAAGAGATTGCCGTGGTCGGTGAGCGCGATGGCGGGGAAGCGGAGGTCCTTGGCCTTCTGGACGAGCTTCTCGAGGCGCGCGGCGCCATCGAGGAGGCTGTACTCGGAATGCACGTGCAGGTGAACGAAGTCGGCGTGCTGTTTCATGTCGTCCCGGTCACCTTCTACTCCCACTCGATGGTGCTCGGCGGCTTGGACGAGATATCGAAGACCACGCGGTTCACGCCCTTGACCTCGTTGATGATGCGGTTCGAGATCTTGCCGAGGAGCTCGTATGGCAAGCGCGCCCAGTCGGCGGTCATGGCGTCCTGGCTCATCACCGCCCGCAGCGCGATGACCTGAGAGTACGTCCGGAAATCGCCCATCACGCCCACCGTCCGCACCGGCAGCAGCACGGCAAACGCCTGCCACAGCTCGCGCTCGAGGCCGGCGCTGCGCACCTCGTGCTGCACGATCCCGTCCGCCTCGCGGAGCAGCTCGAGGCGCTCCTCGGTCACCTCTCCCAGCACCCGAATCGCGAGCCCCGGCCCCGGGAAGGGCTGGCGCCAGATGATCTCGGCCGGCAGCCCGAGGAGCGCGCCCACCTGCCTCACCTCGTCCTTGAACAGCTCGCGCAACGGCTCCACCAGCTTGAAGCGCATGCGCTCCGGCAGCCCGCCGACATTGTGATGGGTCTTGATGGTCGCCGACGGGCCCTTGAACGACACCGATTCGATGACATCGGGATAGAGCGTACCCTGGGCCAGCCAGGGGAACTCCCCGAGCTTCCTGGCCTCCTCCTCGAAGACGGCGATGAACTCGGCGCCGATGCGCTTGCGCTTCGTCTCCGGGTCCGTCACCCCGCGGAGCTGGCTGAGAAAGCGCCGCGACGCGTCCACGTGCACGAGATGGATCTTGAAGGCATCGCCGAAGGTCGCGACCACGCTCTCCGCCTCGCCCGCGCGGAGGAAGCCGTTGTCCACGAAGAGACAGGTGAGCTGGTCTCCGACAGCCCGGTGGATCAGCACGGCGACGACGGACGAGTCCACGCCGCCCGAGAGCGCGCAGATTACACGGTCTGATCCCACCTGGCGCCGGACGGATTCCACGGCGGATTCGACGAAGGAGGGCATGGACCAGTCCCCGCCCGCGCCGCAGATCCGCAGGAAATTCCCGAGTATGGTCTTGCCCTGCGGGGTGTGGGCCACCTCCGGGTGAAACTGGACCGCGAGGAATCTGCGCTCCGGGTCGGCCATGGCGGCCACCGGGCAGTTCTCGGTCGAGGCCAGGCTCACGAAGCCCCGCGGCGGCTTCATCACGGTGTCGCCATGGCTCATCCAAACCGAGACCCGGTTGTCGCGGTCGGGCTTGACCCCATCGAGCAGCCCGCCGGTCCCCAGCAGCGTGAGCTCCGAGGCGCCGTACTCCCGACGCTCGGCGGGGACCACGTGTCCGCCGAGGAGATACCCCATGGCCTGCATCCCGTAGCAGATGCCGAGCAACGGAACGCCCGCCTCGAAGAGCCTCTTGTCGGGGAGCGGCGCGTCCTCCTCGTAGACGCTGGAGGGCCCACCGGAAAGCACAAGGCCTTTGTAGCCGGCAGCCAGGACATCGTCGAGCGGCTGGGTACACGGCAGGATCTCGGAGTACACACCTAGCTCGCGGATCCGGCGGGCGATGAGCTGGGTGTACTGCCCGCCGAAGTCCAGGATCCCGATCTTGTCCATTCAGCTCGCCCGAGTGTCGATGACTGCGGTCGGGCCCTCGGGCCTCGTCGCGCAACCGGATGGAACGCGAAGGCTTCCCCGGCTCCGGAAGCCTGCCGTCAAGGCGGTCACTGCCGCCTCCGCCCTAGCAGGCTGCTGAAAAAGGCCCATCTGCGGAGGTACGGCGCCCTCGGCCGCACGCTCAACGTACAGGGAGTACGCCTCGCGTGCGGCCCTCAGGCGCCGCCTTGCACCTGGACCTTTTTGAGCAGCCTGCGAGTTTTTCCGCATCCCCCTAGTGTGGTGTCCCAGAAATCAGTTGACTCGCGGGCGCCGGGCGGGGCGGGGGGGGCCTCCGCGGAACCGTGGCTTCTGCGCGTTGCCGGAGGCGAAAGCCTCACTCTCGTGGCTCCTTACGAGTGCCCGAGGCGGGTTGCGACTCAGCGTGTTCCGCGGAGGCCCCCCCCGCCCCGCCCGGCGCTTTGTCCACAACTTTCTGGGACAGGACACTAGAGGGGGGTCCCCAGCTTCTGAGCGCGCTGGAACACCTTGCCTTCGGTCTTGATGGACGGAGCGATGATGAGCTCGGTCTGCTGCAGCTCCCGGATGTTCCGGGCGCCCACCGATCCCATGCAGGTGCGGATGGCGCCAACGAGGTTGAGCGTCCCGTCCTCCGTGAAGGCAGGGCCGAACAGGATCTGCTCCAGTGGGCCGGCAATCCCCACGCGGATGCGCGTTCCGCGCGGCAGGTTGGAGTGCGGCGTCGCCATGCCCCAGTGATAACCCCGGCCGGGCGCCTCCTGGGCGCGGGCGAAGGCGGAGCCGATCATGACCGCATCCGCCCCCGACGCCAGGGCTTTGCAGATATCGCCGCCGGTCGTCATTCCGCCGTCGGTGATGATCGGGACGTAGCGGCCGGTCTTCTTGTAATGGAAGTCCCGGGCCGCCGCCGAGTCCGCCGTGGCCGTGACCTGAGGCACGCCCAGCCCAAGCACTTCGCGGCTGGTGCAAGCGGCGCCCGGCCCGACGCCGATCAACAGCGCGTCCACCCCGCACTCCATCAGCTCGAGGCAGGCTTCGTAGGTGACCACGTTGCCGACGACGAGCGGGATCGAGAGGTGCTTCTTCAACAGCTTGAGGTTCACCGGCGGGTACTCGGTCGCGATGTGCCGGGCGGTGGTTACGGTAGCCTGGACGACGAAGAAGTCGGCGCCTGCCTCTTCGGCGATCTTGGCGAAACGCTCGGCGCGCTGGGGAATGGAGGACACCACGACGGGGCCCCCACCCTTCTTGATCTCCGTGATCCGCTGGTGGATCAGCTCCTCCTTGATCGGCTCGCCGTAGATGCCCTGGATGATCTTGGTGGCCTCCTCCAGGCTGGCGGAGGTGATCCGGTCGAGCACGGCATCAGGGTTGTCGTAGCGGGAGAAGATGCCTTCCAGGTTCAGCACGGCGAGGCCACCCAGGCGTCCCATCTCGATGGCCAGGGCAGGACTGACGACTCCATCCATGGCGGCGGCCATGATGGGGATCTGGAAGCGGTGGCCACCGAGCTCCCAGGAGATGTCCACCTCGTTGGGGTTGATCGTCAAGGCTCCCGGGACAAGAGCAATATCGTCGAAACCGTACGCCGCCCTGGCCTTGCGTCCGCGTCCCACCCACATCCCCATAACAAGTCCCCCCCTATCGGGCCCCGCCGCTACCGGGAGCCCCGTATGTAGCGAACCGTGCAGCGGATCATACCGTATTTAGGGGTGAGTATACGGGGTAGCCCCACCGGGTGTCAACCGCGCGCTGCGTCCCGTGCGTCCCGGCAAGCCGCCTCCGCAGGAAAGTCGGAGGGGGCTTCGTCCCCCTTGCGAAGCCCCCCAGGAATCGGTTGCGCCGGCAGAGCCGGCGCTCGGACGGGGGTAGTCAGACACACCCCTTGTGAACACTAGACCGTTGACGGCTGGGCCTGCTCCCAGATCATCCGGAGCCCCTCCAGCCTGAGGTTCGGATTCACTTCCTGGATGCTCCCCGCCACCTCGCGCATCTGCTGGGCCAGCCCGCCGGTCGCGACCACCTTCACATCGCCGTCCAGCTCCTGGCGCATCCTCTCCACGAGACCGTCCACGAGGCCCGCGTAGCCGTACACCACGCCCGATTGGATATTGGTGACGGTGTTGCGGCCGATCGCCTCCTTCGGCCGAACCAGCTCGACGCGGTAGAGCCGGGCGCCCCTGGAGATCAGCGCCTCAGCGGCGATCATGAGGCCCGGTGCGATAGCGCCGCCCACGAACTCGCCGCGGGCGTTGACGACGTCGAAGTTGGTCGCCGTGCCGAAGTCCACGACGATGAGCGGCTTGCCGTAGAGCGCCATGCCGGCCACCACGTTGCAGACCCGATCCGCGCCCACCTCGGTCGGGTGGTCGACCCTGAGCGGGATCGAGACGTTGATGCCCGGCTGCACGGTGAACGGGTGCAGGCCGAAGTAGGCCTCGCACATCCACTCGAGGGTCTGCTGGACGGGGGGCACCACGTTGGAGATCGCCACGCCGGTGATCCGCCGCGGCTCGATGCCGCGCGTCCCGAGCAGCGTCTGGATGAAGACTCCGTACTCGTCCGCCGTCTGCTCCCGCCGGCTGGTGAGCCGCCAGGAGACCAGCAGCCGGCGCCCGTCGTAGACGCCGACTCCCGTGTTGGTGTTGCCGACCTCGATGACGAGCAGCATCGCGTGCTCCCTTCGCGCGGCGGCTCAGGGGCCCGTCGCCCAGGCCCACGAGACCACGCGCGTCAGGGCGCCCTCACCGGCGTCGACCAGCAGGGCGCCGTCCTCCGCCACGTCCATCGCCACACCCTCCCGGCCATCCGGCGTGCGCACCCGCTCGCCGAGCGTGCCCGCACGGCGTCGCCATTCGTCCCGGACCCCCGCGAATCCACCCGCCAGCCACTCGCAATACCGCCCGCCGAGCGCCTCCAGCAGCACCGCGAGGATCCGACCCTGGTCGTGCGCCACGCCCGTCGCCAACCTGAGCGAGGTCGCATGAGCGCGCAACCCGTCCGGGAACTCCTCCTGGCCGACGTTGATCCCCATCCCGAGCAGGACGTGCCGGACGCGGCCGTCCGGATTCGACACGGCCTCCGGGAGCACGCCGCAGATCTTCCGCCTGTCGACGAGCACGTCGTTTGGCCAGCGGATGCGCGCCTCCACGCCCGTGGCCGTCCCCAGGGCGTCGGCCACGGCCAGACCGGCGACGAGAGAAAGCTGGGGGGCGTGGGCCGCCGGGATTGGCGGCCTCAGCAGCACGGACATCAGGAGGCTCTGCCCCGGTGCGTCCCACCAGCATCGCCCCCGGCGGCCGCGTCCGCCGGTCTGGTGTCGGGCCGTGACAACCGTGCCCTCGGGCGCTCCCTCGCTCGCCAGCCGCGCCAGGACGGTCTGGGTCGAGTCCACGGTGTCGAGGGCGTGGACGACACAACCGACGAGCCGGCTCACCGCAGTCACTCGATCGCGGCGAGGCTCGAGGAGAGCTTCTCGCGGATCCGTCGCTGTTCGGCCAGCCGAGCTCGCTCCCGTTCCACCACCTCCGCGGGCGCGCGCTCGACGAAGTCCGCGCGCGCCAGCTTGCCCCCGAGAAAGGCCATCTCCTTCTCCGCCTTTTCGATCTCCTTGAGGAGCCGGTTCCGCTCGGCGGCCAGATCCACCACGCCCGCCAACTGCACGAACACCTCGGCCCCGCCCGCCAGGGCGTGGGCCGAGTGCGGTGGCCGGCCGGCGGCGGACGCCACGGTGATCACCGACCGCGAGAGGGCGCCGATGAGCGGCGCGGCGAACGCCACGACATCCGCGGTCGCCGTCGATCCGGGCTTGATGGTTACCTCCAGCTCCGCCCCCGGCGGAATGCGGCTCTCGCTCCGGATGGCGCGGATGGCGCCGACGATGTCGATCACCGGCGTCATCTGCCGCTCGGCGTCGAGGTCGCGCCACTTCCGCGTCGCCTTGGGGAAGGGCGCGATCATGATGGACTCGCCCTGATGCGGGAGCCGCTGCCAGATCTCCTCGGAGATGAACGGCATGAACGGGTGCAGCAGCCGGAGTGTCGTTTCCAGCGCCTGCACCAGGGTGTGCTGGGTGACCGCGCGTGCGATCGGATCCTCGGACTGGTAAAGGCTCCGCTTGGCGATCTCGAGGTACCAGTCGCACAGCTCGTGCCAGAGGAACTGGTAGACGGCCGAGGCTGCGTCGTTGAAGCGATAGCCGTCGAGCGCCCTGCGGACGGCCGCGATGGCGCCGGCCAGCCGGCTGAGGATCCAGCGATCCGCCACCGACGGGCGCCCGCGCCGCGCCAGCTTCGGATCGTAGCCGTCCAGGTTCGAGAGCACCAGCCGCGACGCGTTCCAGATCTTGTTGGCGAAGTTCCGGTAGCCCTCGATCCGCTCCTCAGCCAGCCGGATACCGCGCCCCTGGGCGGCCACCGCCGCCAGCGTGAAGCGGAAAGCATCCGTCCCGTACTTCTCCATCACCGCCAGCGGATCGGCGACGTTGCCTTTCGACTTGGACATCTTCCGCCCCTCGGCGTCGAGGACGAGGGCGTGGATGTACACGTGGCGGAACGGGATGTCTCCCATGCACCTGAGGCCGAGCATGATCATCCGGGCGACCCAGAAGAACAGGATCTCGAAGGCCGTGACGAGGCAGGAAGTCGGGTAGAAGGCCTTCAGCTCCGGCGTCTCCTGCGGCCAGCCGAGCGTCGAGAACGGCCAGAGTCCCGAGGAGAACCAGGTGTCGAGCACGTCCGGGTCCTGGCGCACCGGGCCTCCGCACTGAGGGCAGCTCGTGAGATCCGTCCTCGACACGTGGATGCCGCCGTCGGCGTCGCAATACCAGACCGGCATCCGGTGCCCCCACCAGAGCTGGCGGGAAATGGGCCAGTCGCGGATGTTCTCCATCCAGTGGTAGTAGGTCTTGCTCCAACCGCGCGGAATGATCTTGATCCGCCCGCTCCGCACCGCCTTGATGGCCGGCTCCGCCAGCGGCTTGATCCGCACATACCACTGCTTGGAGATGAGTGGCTCCACCACGGTCTTGCAGCGGTAGCACACCCCGACGGCGTGGCGGTAGGGCTCGATGCGCTCGATCAGCCCCAGCGCCTTCATGTCTTCCACGATCCGCCGGCGGCACGCGAAGCGGTCGAGGCCGGCATACTTCCCCGCCAGCTCAGTCATCTTGCCGTCGAACCCGATCACGGTGCGCACGGGCAGGTTGTGGCGGCGGCCGATCTCGAAGTCCACGGGGTCATGTCCAGGGGTGACCTTGATCACGCCTGTGCCGAACTTGGGATCCACGGCGCTGTCCGCCACCACCTGGAGGGTGACGGTCCCCTCGACCGACGCCACCTCCATGACCTTGCCGACGTACGTGCGATAGCGCTTGTCCTTCGGGTGCACGGCCAGCGCGGTGTCGCCGAGCTTCGTCTCGGGCCTCACCGTTCCCAGGGTCAATGGCCCGTACTTGATGTACACGAACTCGTCGTCGCGCTCCTCGCGCTCGACCTCGAGGTCCGACAGCACCGTCTGGCAGCGCGGACACCAGTTGACGATATAGTCGCCCTGGTAGATGAGCCCTTCTTCCCAGAGGCGCACGAAGGTCTCGCGCACGGCGGCCGACAGGCCCGCGTCCATGGTGAAGCGCTCGCGCTGCCAATCACACGACGCGCCGAGTCGCTTGAGCTGCTTGATGATGATCCCGCCCGACTCCTCCTTCCACTTCCAGGCGCGCGCGAGAAAGGCCTCGCGCCCCAGATCCTCCTTGGTCTTCCCCTCGGCGGCCAGCTGCCGCTCCAGGATGACGTGGACGGCGATGCTCGCGTGGTCGGTGCCGGGAAGCCAGAGGGTCTCGAACCCGTCCATCCGCTTGTAACGGATCAGGATGTCCTGCAGCGTGTTGTTCAGCGCGTGGCCCCAGTGCAGCGAGCCCGTGACGTTGGGCGGCGGGATCACCATGGAGTACGGCCGCTTGCGTGAGGCCGGATCGGCGTGAAAGTATCCGCGCTCCTCCCACACGCCGTACCAGCGAGCCTCGACGCGACTCGGGTCGTAGCGATCGGACATCTCACTCATGTGGAACTGTCATTGTAGCACGGGGGCGCCCCCGGCCAGCCGCTGCGCCCGCGCCGCCAGGAGAGGGACCACGGCACGCGCCGCTGGTCGCGCTCTCGCGTCGCGGCGACGATCACGGTGGTCTGAACGCGCGCACGCAGGCCCGACGGGAGGACCACCATGAAACAGAAGCCCGACCAGGAAGCCCGCCGCAGAAACGCTGGCGCGATCTGATCGACGTTTCGAGCGCCGGCTTTGCCGGCGCAACCCATTGCTTGGGGGAGGCCTCGGAGGCGGCCGCCCTCGCCCCCTCCGAGGTATCAGCGCCGCTCTTTAAGCTGGCGGAGCGCCTCTTCCAGCCGCTTCTGCTCCTGGCCGTAGGCCGCCCAGTCGCCGCGCCGGAGGGCCTCCTGCGCCTTCTGCCAGGCGTCCCACGCCCGCTGCACCAGCCCCGTCAGCACGCCCTCCATCACCCCCGCCGGCACGCCGGGCGACGCCGGCCGCTGGGCGGCTTCCTCGCCGCCCAGCTGCCCGCCGAAGATGCGCTGGAGCGACAGCTCGAGCGACGGCTCCATCGCGATCTTGTTTCCGTAGACGACCACCACGCGCCGCAACTCCGGCAGGGCCCCCCCCTGGTCGGCGGCGAGGTAGAGCGGCAGGACGTAGATCAACGACTGATCGATCGGGATGGCGAAGAGGGAGCCGCGGAGCACACGGCTGCCCTGCTGGTTCCAGAGCGAGATCTGCTGGGAGATCACCGGGTCCTGGTTGATGCGCGCATCGATATTGCGAGGGCCGTACACGAGCTTCTGCTTCGGGAAGTTGTAGGCGATGAGCCGGCCGTAGTTGGGCGCGTCCGCCCGCGCCGCCATGAGCCCGATCATGTTGTCGCGGCCGCTCGGGTTGAAAGCTTCGAGCAGAACGAACTCCTCCTTGGGCTCCCCCGGCAGCCGCATGATCGTGAAATAGGGGTCCATCTCCTGCTCCCGCCCCTCCTGGGGCAGCCGCGGGATGGTCCAGAGGTCCTCCCTGTTGTAGAAAACCTGCGGGTCCTGCATGTGGTAGGTGGCGTACATCCTCGCCTGCACCGCGAACAGGTCCTCGGGATAGCGGATATGGGCCAGCAGGTCCTTCGGCATCTCCGCGAGCGGCCTCAAGAGTCCGGGAAAGGCCTTCGCGTACGTGCTGATCACGGGATCGGCGGTGTCGGCGATGTAGTACGTCACGGTGCCGTGGTAGGCGTCCACGGTCGCCTTCACCGAATTCCGGATATAGTTGAAGCCTCGCACCGGCTGGGCGTAGGGGTAGCGGTCGCTCGTGGTGTAACCGTCCGCGATCCACACCAGCCGGCCGTCCTCGGTCACCACCAGGTAGGGATCGCGGTCGAACCGGAGGAAGGGCGCCGCCGTGCGGACGCGCGCGCCGATGTCCCGGTAGATCATCACGCGGCTGTCGGCGGTGAGATCATCGGAGAGGAGCAGCTTCAGCTCTCCGAAGCGGAGGGTGAACGCGAGCTTCGCCAGCAGCGAGGTGACCGGGATGCCGCCCCGGCCGTGGTAGCGCGTGTAGACGTTCTGGTCGCCCGAGGGGTAGTCCAGCTCCTGCGAGCGCGTGCGCACGAACACGTAATCGTTGCCGAGCTCGCCGTAGTAGATCTCGGGCCGCGTGACCTTCGGCAGCCCGCTCCCGGCCGGCGGGATGTCCTTCAAGAAGAACTCCGGCAGCCCTTCGGGACTGATGCGGTTCACCGGGCCCGCCACGAGCCCGTAGCCGTGGGTGTAAGTGAGCCGCTCGTTGATCCAGCCGCGGCTCGGAAGGTCCCGATACGACAGCTCGCGCGCCGAGAGCATCACCTGGCGGTACTCGCCGTTGACCGCGTAGCGGTCCACGTCCACGTCGAGGAACTTGTAGTAGGTGCGGATCTCCTGGAGCTTGCCGTAGGTGATCAGGAGTGGCCGGTGGTCCCAGAGGCGGATGTTCTTGATGGTGAGGCTGTTGCGCTCGAGGGCCGCCGGGTTGAGGTCTTCCTCGGCGGCGAACTCCTTCTCCGCCACCCGGTCGAGCAGGTAGGCCTCGCGCGTCATCCGGATATTGTGCTCGATGTACGACCGCTCGGCGGCGAGCTCATTCGGGGTGACCCGAAACCGCTGAAGCACGGCCGGGTAGACGCCCAGTCCCAGGACCCAGAACAGGAGGAACACCATGAGCCCGGCTACGAGGAAGCGCCAGCCCGACCGCAACATCTGGACGACGCAGGCCCCCGCGCACGCGAGCGCCAGCACGGCCAGCCAGCCCAGGACCGGGAGCGAGGCGTTCACATCCGTGTAGGAGGCGCCGAAGACGACCCCGCGCCGCGAGTAGAGGAGATCGTAGCGGTCGAGCCAGAAGCCCACCGCCCGCAGGAGCAGGAGCAGCGCCCCGAGCCCCAAGAGATGCAGGCGCGCCGCCCCAGCCAGCCGCGGGCCGCGCGCCGTCAGCACCAGGCTGCGCTGCAGGACGTACACCGCGGCGGTCAGCACGAGGGTGCCCGCCACCAGCGCGGTCGCCCAACCGTGGAGCAGCCGCCAGACGGGCAACTCGAACACGTAGAAGCCCAGGTCCTGACCGAAGACCGGGTCCACGCGGCCGAAGCGCGTGGCGTTGAGATACTCGAGCATCGTGTCCCAGGCCGCCGTGGCCCGGCCACCGGAGAAGAGGGCGATCACCAAGACCACGGGGAGCAGCAGCCGTCGCACGAGCGGCTCCAGGATGGCGCGCCCGGGCAGGCCGAGCTGATCTTCCAACTCCCAGTAGACGTCGGGCGGCGCGGTGCGAGCGGCCAGCGACAGGTTGGCGAACAGGAAGACGAACACCGCCCCGCCCAGCCCGAGGAAGAGCCACCCGTTGAGCGCGAGGCGCGTCGTAAAGACTTGAGTGAAGCCGACTTCCTTGAACCAGAGCCAGTCGGTGTAGAGTGGCACCGCCTGGCCTCCCGCGCCCAGGATCAGCACGGCGAGCAGGAGCCAGAGGCCGACCCGGGGGCGCCGCGTGTACCCGATCGCCCCCTGGGT
>WNGF01000724.1_pt1 | contig 80336 bp, 83 predicted proteins | sample 5400641 | NCBI WGS metagenome assembly WNGF01 (sample SAMN13153371, study PRJNA577476) | soil metagenome | isolation source: 80 cm soil or saprolite under grassland replicate 2 | place: USA:California | collected 2016-06-15 | reverse complement strand
CTGCAGCCCTACCTGGACGACATCGGACGGCTGGCCGGGCTGGGACTGCCCGCTGCGGCGCAAGAGGTCGCGGCGGGTGTGCTGCTGGGCCTGTACCAGTACCGCGACCAGCCGCCAGAGGACACCGTCATGGTGGAGGCACCGGACTTCCCCGTCGAGGCTGCGGGCCGAGTCATGGACGCCCTCAAGAGCGCGGGGGTCAACCCGCCCGAGGGGGTCGAGGAGTTCCTGCCCGACTGGTCCAACCTCCTCCATCGCGGATAGCCCTCGACGTCTGCGCCTGCTCCCGACTCCTTGTGGCACGGATCTCAAGATCCGCGTGCGTTCATCGCCCCCGACCTTCGGTATGGCGCAATCACTCACCGGTCAGCGTCATTCGACTCGCCGAGGCGAACCGTGAACATCCGAGGCGTCAAGACCAGGACCGGTGGGCCCTGCAGGTCGGTCAGATCACGATCCCCCGAGATCAGCGCATCCGTCTGCGCCGCCACGGCCAACGCGACGAGGTAGTCGTCCTCGGGATCTCGCGTGACCGCGACCGGATCGGGTGGATCCCGGATCACAATGGCAACCGCGGCCAGGTTGGCGACCAGCTCGCGAACCTCAGCAGCAGTGACATAACGCCGGAACCGGTCGCGCAACAGCACCCCGGTCAGCTCGGCAAGCAACCGGGGCGAGACAACCAACTCGAATCCCTGTTCCAGCAGCAGATCGAGGAGCTTCGCGGCTGGTTCCCCTGGGCGTCGATCAGCGCCGAGACGAACACGCCGGGGTCGAAGACAATGCGGGCCACCTACATGGCCTTGGCACGCTCGGCGCGATATGCGTCCAACTCCCTGTAGGCAAGCGCCAGGCTCTCCTCCTCGTCCAGATCACCACGAGCCTGGATGCGCCGGACAATGGTCTCCAGCCCACGGAAGCGGCGCAGCGCCTCTACGATGACGTCACGTTGTGCGCGGCCGGTCCGCGCCGCGCGTTCGGCGGCTGCCTGAAGCAGCTCGTCATCCAGGTACAGGGTGGTCTTTCGCGCCATGCTGTGAGTGTGCCAACTCGACACCACCACAGCCAGAGGCATGCCCTCAACAGGGCCCACCGGCGGCATTGACATGTACTGTACTCAAGGACTGAACCCGCTGTCGTGCTGCGGCACCTGTTCGAGGGCTGCCTAATTGTCGGCACCGCCATGAGGGTGGGTAGACTCGCCCGGTCATGGCCCGCCACCCTCGCCGTTCGCCGCCACCGTCCCGCTCGGTGGCCGTCCCGCCCGACCTGGTCCAAGCCGTGGTCGAGGCGATCGCACGCGGGGAGTTGGACGATGAGCTTGGCGTGCTCGGCGCGGTTATCAACGAACGGGTGCGGCTGCTGGCCACCGCCCGGTCGATGCGGACTCTGGCCAGCCTCCGAGTCGGCGATCGGGTCCGCATCAACCACAGCGCCAAGCCCAACTACCTGCACGGCCAACCCGGGACGGTGACCGGGTGGGCTGGGCAGAACGTGATCGTCCAGCTCGACCAGCCGATCGGCCGCTTTACCAGCGGCGAGCTGCGCTGCCCGCCACTCATCCTCGAGCCATTGGTACCTGAATAACTCCGACAAGGCACAGTCACGAAATGACCACGTCGAACGCTGATCATGCCGGGGTGGGCGGAACGCAGGATCAGCCGCCTGATGCTGCGGCGGACCTGCGTCGGCAGCTTGTGGAAGCCCGGCGGGAGCTGGACCGGCTGCGCAACGAGAACCAGCAACTGCGGGGTCGCCTGGGGCTGCCGTCGCCCGATGCGGTGGCCGAGTCTCAGCTGGACGAGACGGCGCCGACCCTGTTCCCGGTCGCCGAGTCGGCGGCGCTGCCCGGGGTGGACGCGCGGTCGCCGCTTGCGGACAAGGTTACGCTGGTACGGCGGCTGTTTCGCGGCCAGGACGAGGTGTACGCGGTCCGCTGGGTCAACCCGCGCAGCGGTAAGGCCGGCTACGCCCCGGCTGTGGCGGGCGGCTGGAACGGCCGCCCCGCAGCCGGCAGGCCCAAGCGGCACCTGCCGTTGACCGACGAGGTCGTCGGCGAGCACCTCGAGGGGTCCCAGACCATCGGCGTCTACCCGCTACGCAAGGACGACACCTGCTGGTTCCTGGCCTGCGACTTCGACGGTGGATCCTGGGCGCTGGACGCGGCCGCGTTTGTGGAGGTCTGCGGCCGCCACGACGTCCCGGCGGTGCTGGAGCGCTCTCGCTCGGGCGAGGGTGGGCACGTGTGGATCTTCTTCACCGCGCCGGTGCTGGCGTCCGTGGCCCGTCAGATGGGGTTCGGTCTGTTGCGCGAGACCATGCTGCTGCGGGCGGAGCTGGATCTGGCCAGCTACGACCGGTTCTTCCCAAGCCAGGACGTGCTGCCCAAGGGCAGCTTCGGGAACCTGATCGCGCTGCCGCTGCAAGGCACCAGCCTACAGGCGGGCAACACCCTGTTCTGCGACTCGGCCACGCTGCGGCCATGGCCCGACCAGTGGCTGTTCCTCAGCCACGTGCGCCGCATGCCACCCAGGCAGAGCGTGGCCAAGACCGGCCTGCCGCCGTGGCTGCTGGTCTCTGTCAAACACCTGGCCTCCCTGCACAACCCGGAGTTCTACCAGCGCCAGAAGCTGCGCCTGTCGACCTGGCAGACACCTCGGTTCGTCAAGTGCTACAGCGAGGACCTCAGCCACCTGCACCTGCCCCGCGGCGTGCTGGAACCGCTGCGAACCCTGCTCGAGAACGCGGGCAGCCGGCTCGACCTCGCCGACGACCGCCCCATGCCCGCCCCCCTGCCGGCGCGCCTGCAGCTCGAGGCCGACCTGACCGGCCTGCAGCAGGAGGCGGTCGAGGCGATGCTCGCTCATGATCACGGGGTGCTGGTCGCCCCGCCCGGGACCGGCAAGACCGTGATGGGCTGCGCGATCCTCGCCGCCCGCGGCCTGCCGACGCTGGTCCTGGTGCATCGCAAGCCGCTGCTGGACCAGTGGCACGCGCAGCTGGTCGGCACGCTGGATCTCGACGCCAAGCAACTCGGCCAGCTCGGCGGGGGCCGCAATCGGCCCACCGGTGTCGTCGACCTGGCCATGATCCAAAGCCTCACCCGCCTTGCCCCCGCCGACCTGGTGGCGTTGTTTGGGCGCTACGGCCTGGTCGTGGTCGACGAGTGCCACCACATACCCGCGTTCTCGTTCGAGTCCTGCCTGCGCCGCGCGCCTGTTCGCCACGTCGTGGGGCTGACCGCCACTCCCTACCGGCGTGACGGCCTCCAGGGCATCATCACCATGCAGTGCGGACCGATCCGCCACCGCATCGCCCCGCGTGACCGTGACGCCGAGCTTGGCGTACGGCGGCTGGCGCTGGAGCTCCGCGTCCGACCGACCAAGTTCCGCATCGCCGCCGACCCAGACAGCGCTGAGGGTCCCCCGATCCAGGCGGTGTTTCGCGCCCTGGTCGACGACGAGCAGCGGACCGCGCTGGTCTGCGGCGACGTGCTCGCCGCGCTCGCCCAGGGACGCCGCTGCCTGGTCCTGAGCCAGTGGAAGGAGCACGTCCACCGGCTCGCGCAGCGGCTGCAGGACGCCGGCACCCAGCCGATCGTGCTCGAGGGTGGGCTTGCCACGAAGACCCGCGACCGGCTCCTGGCCGCCGTCCAGGCCACCCTGCCTGACCAGGACCTGCTCGTGGTCGCAACCGGGCAGTACCTGGGCGAGGGCTCGCCTGCCCCCAGCTCGACACACTGTTCCTGGCCTTCCCGATGGCGTTCAAGGGAAAGCTGGTGCAGTACACCGGCCCGGCTGCTGCGCCCCCACCCAGGCAAGCGCCGGGTCACCGTGTACGACTACGCTGACAGCGCCGTCGCGGTCCTGCACAGCATGCACACCAAGCGCCTGACAACCTACCGGACGCTCGGCTTCACCGACCTGCCCACCGACCCATCTCCCGCCAACAACCACCCACCAGGACCCTCGCCTTGCAGTGTGGTCTCACCCGGCGTGGGTCGGCTTCGACTAGTATCGGGCGCTCAATGACCAACGGGACCTTCCGTCGTGTCTGGCGAGACTTTGAGGCATGGCAGGCTGCCATGGCAGACGATGCCTGCCCGGACTGCCTGCGCCTGCTGCTGCAAGGCCGCATCGACTACCTGGCCAAGCCAGACCCCACCAACTGGAAGAGCGGTGACGTGCGCGAGCTGCTGCTGGAGCTGGCCGTCACCCGCATGACCGACCTGTGCGACCTGGTCGGCCATGGCGTGGACTCGCTGCGGTCCTACCTGCGGTTCCTGGACCAGACCGGCTGGCTGCACCCTGGCAGCGCCACGATCAAGGTCTTGGGCGGCGAGCTGGAGCGGGCCGCGGCCGCCTACCCAAAGGCGATGGCCGACACCTCCCGCTGGCGGCTCGCCAAGCGCCTGTACACCGCCATGCGCGTCGCCGGGGTCGACCTCGGCGACGACGACGCCATCGACACCTGGGTGGAGGCGTTCAACCACCGCTCACCTGCGGACCGGCGGAAGGTGCTCGGCGAGTTGCTGGACGGCCAACCCGAGCTGGGCCGCGCCCGCCTGGTCGCCCGCGACGGCCTGGTCGCCGCGCTGGCTCCCGGCGCGCGGGTCCCACCCCGGCTCCACCCCGACCAAGCCGACGACGACGACGAGCCGGCCGGCGCCTACCCGCTGGTCGTCTTGCCCGACGACCACGAGCTGGCGACGGCGGCCCGCGCCTCCAGCCTGCTGCGGCGGGTGGTCACGCTGGCGCGCTGGATCGGCACCGGACGCCCGGTCAGCCGCCGCGGCGAGCTCATCCCACCCGACGCTCGCGTCCTGATCGAGGCCCTCGGCCTGGCCGAGGGCCTCGCCGAGGCTCCTGGCGGCTGGAGGGTGACCGGCATGCGGGACGTGCCACCCCTGACCAAGGCGTTCTACCTGGCCGTGGAGACCGAGCTGGTCGCCGTGCGGCGCAGCGGCATCCTTCCTGGCCCCCGGATCGGCGACTGCGACCGCCTCGACGGGCCCGCCGGCGACGAGGTGGCGCTGGGCTTGTGGGAGGAGCTGTTCGACCTCACCGCCCGGCAGGCGGCGGTACCGCCAGCCGACCCGCAGCCCCCCCGCAGCCCGTTCAGCGACTGGGCCGGCGGCTTGACGCCGCGCGCGCTCGGCATGCTGTACGAGCGCCAAGACCCCGTCGACCTCAACGACCTCCTCGCCACCCTCGCCAGCGAGCACCACGCCGCCGGGGACCACAAGGAGTCCGCCGAAGAGGCGTTCCTGGCCGTCCTGGTGGGGCTGACCGTGCGCGGCGCCCTCGCCGAGCTGGCCGACCACGGCGCCGTCACCATCACCGGCGCGAGCCTGCCCACAAGCCAGCTCCCGGCACCGGCCACAGCGCTCGAGGCAATCGGGGTGCCTCCCTGGGTCCTGGTCGACACTCCCGGGGTCACCGCCCGGCTCACACCGCTTGGAACCTGGGCCGTGCGACGAGCCCTGCTGACCGAAGGCGCACACGCCCCAGCCACCAAGGCCAACACCTGACCAGCCGCTACGGGAACAGAAGATCATGCCGACCGGACGGATGAACCGCGAACAGTTCTACAGCCAACTGGCCACCCTGGACGAGCAGCGCCTGAAGAAGGCGCTGTGGAACCTGTACTGGCGAGGCGCAGCGGCCATGCGCGAGCGCATCGAAGCCGAGATCGACCCGGACCAGCACGACCGCGGCAAGCGCCCCTCCAAGCAACCCGTCGATCCGCAGCAGCTGCTGGGCGAGGTCGCTGACTTCGTCGCGCTGGCGCGCTCGGGTGCCTACATGGCCGGTGACCGGCGCGTGTCGCCACGAGAACGCACGCATTGGCGGTCGACGTTCAAGCGTCTGGTCAGCGACGCGCAGGACGGCCTGCGCGGCCAGGACGCCACTGCCGCGGCAACCGCACTGGAGCGGCTGATCGACCTGGCCTGCCAGACGCGTGACTATGAGTATTTCCATTCCGAGGACCCCATGGAGGCGGCCGGGTTTGTGGTGTCGGACGCGGTGGCGCTGCTGTGGGCCACGCTGCACGCCCACCACGGGTTCGCCGGGTTCGCGCAACGCGCGGCACCGCAGCTCATCCGCTGGGAGTCCCGCCACGGCTGGACCCGCAGCGGCTGGGGCCGGATCAGCCACAAGGAGACCTCGCTGGCCAGCGTGCTCGCGCGGACGCTGGCGGCCCCCGACGCCTGGGTCGGGTTCACCGACAGCTACCTGGACGCGCTCGACCGCCTCACCCGCGCTGCCCCGGCCAGATCCAGCCGCGTCTGGCACTCCACGGGCCGTGACCGTGACCGGCGGACCGCGGATCTGGCCGAATGGCACCGCCTGCTGCTCGACCGGCTGATCGGCTCCGAGGCCGAAGACCGCCTCGACCGGCTGGCCCGCCACCCCGCCCTGGGCGGCCCGGAGCTTGAGTTCCTCAAGGCCCAGCTGGCGCACCAGCGCGGCGATGTCAGCAGCGCCCGCAGCCTGGTGCAGGCGGCCTTGCAGCAGCTCCCCGGCCACCAGGGTTTCCTGGACTTCGCGTCCGAGATCGGCGCGCCCCTGCCGCCACGCGCCCAGCAGGTCATCGAGGAACGCTCGCCCTGACCCACTGGCACAGGCCAACCCCACCCATCAAGCCAGCATCTCTGCCCCGAGCCTGTTGCCTGGAAACCCGCGACACCAACCGGTCTCGGCGAATTCAGAGGTCATAGCGGACGACCCAGTACTGCCAGTCCTCCATCACCTGGCGTGTCTGCTCGTCCACGCCAATGCCTTCGAGCTGCGCCAAGGGCACCGCGAGCGTGCGCGCTCCCAGCGGGTCAGGACGAACATCTCATGCTGGCACTCCTCCTGCGGCGCCATCCCCACCACCTCCAGCTCGTCGCCGACCCGCAACGGCGAGATGGCACGCTCGGCCACGCACCTGGCCAGAAACGGGAAGCCCAGCCGGTCCTTCAGGGAGTAGTACCAGCCCATCGCCTGCTCCTCGGGGCCGTAGGCATCCACGACGATCTCCATCGAGATGCGCTGCTCCCGCTCCTCGTCAGGTGCCAATCCCATCGATCCTCCTGTCAGCTTCGCTTCCCACCCTTGCTCGGCCGGCGAGCTGGCCGGTAGTGGTCGGACAGCGCCCGGCTGATCGGGGTGACGCTGGGCAGCACCGGCCGCTCGAACCAGCTCGCCTTGTACTGCCGCAACAGCGCCTCGCCGTCCCGCTCCCACGAGAATCCGGGCCGTTTCAGCACCCGTCTGAAGACCCGGCTCGCCCGCTCAGGATCCGGCTCGGCGAGCCGGCGAAACGCCAACGGCGAGATGGTCGGCGACTCCAGGTACCCCAGCACCGCCTCCCGGTGCCGCCGCCGGGCCGCGAGCGCCGGGTCGGCGAACGTCTCCTGGACCAAGCCGAAATCGGCCCAGAAGTAGTTTCCCTCCACCTCGTCGTAGACCACCCCGACCGTGTCCGCCTCGCTCAGGTCGGCTGGCAGATCGGCCTCCGGCACCTGGGCCGCGGCGCCGTAGCGCTCCCTGAGGTGGTCGGCGGCCGACCTGCCCATGGCGTCGCGCACCTGGTGCATGCGAAACCGCCAGTACGCCGCCATACGCGCAGCCAGCTCCTCCCCGGACAGCACGACCAGGTCCGAGCCGAAGAAGGCGATGAAATGGCGGCGCTCCTCCCGCTGCCGCTCCCTGCCCTGCGCCAACCGCTCCGGATTGCGGAACACCAGCGCCGGATGCTTTGCAGCAAGCTCCGCCGCCAACCGGTACGCCTCGCCCCGGCTGGCGGCGGGCCACACGGTCGACGCGCCGCTCAGCAGCCACTCCTCACCGATCGGGACCAGCCGGGCGATCACAAACATCCCACGCCGCATCGACGCAAGGGCGGCGGGCCCCCGGTTGGAGCGGACCCGGTAGGTCAGCTCGTCCACCAGGTTGACCGTTACTAGCGCGTCGCCGTCGCGTCGCTGGACACCGAAGATCCCCTCCACCACCTCCCGCCAGCCCAGCAGCATCGCCCGCTCCTCCTCGGGCAGGCCTGGGTGCTCGGCCACGAAATGCTCCACCACCGTGCGGCCGTCAGACAGGCGATACTGCAGCACGAAGAAATCGAGGAAGTTGATGAACTGCTCCTCGTCCACCTCCGGCGCCTCGCCAAAGCGGCGCGCGAACGCCTCCCGGAAGGCGCGGTCGAATCGCGGCCCGCGGGAGAACTCCACCAGCTCACGTTTGCGATCACCGCTGCGCCACACCAGCTCCGCACTGACCATCGATGCACTCCCACCTCGCCCTGCTGCACCTGCCCAGCGACTCCGAACTTCCCTCCACGTGCTCCGGGACTGCAGTCTCCCAGTTCATCCACCTCGAGAGCGAACCCATGACCGTACGCAGACGGCGACCGTGATCCTCTCGCAGACCCTCGCAGCCGGTAATAGGACCCGCATGGTCAGGTCCATGCCGAGAATGTGATGGAGACGTTGACCGAAGGAAGGGCATGGCGGACGGCTGGCAGGGCTACGCGCGACTGGGACGCGGAGGTGGCGCGTGCAATGGGCGAGTGACCGCTGAACAACGATAACTCTCATACCTGTGCGCATAGCGGCTTGACTTCCCATACCCGCGATCTCAATGCGCCCGCCGGTTAGACGGCGCTGGCAGGCTGAGCACCCCGAGCTGGCGCCCTACCACGAGGCGGACCGGGACTGCTGGGCCTCTCACTGGGAACAGGAGGATGCAGTACACGGCCGCTGCCGGCTCCGCGTGCTCGGCTCCCCCACCACCTGGGTCTACGACAGAACTCGTCACATGCGACCTCGCCCATCCGGAATCCACGGCTCGCACGTTCGGCATCAACAACGAATCGAATGCGGTTGTTTGGGCTGGTGAACCGCTCGTACACTGGGCGAGCAACCAACTTGGAGGCTATCGATGTCCGCTGAGCCCGTCGGTGAGTCGACTGGAGAGATCCGCCCGCTCAGGATCTCCCCAGAGCTGGCTCGGGAGCTCCTCCGCGTCTTGCGAGAGGAGGATCTTGAGCTGCCGGAAGACAGCACGGTCTTGGCGGTCATCGTCGAGCCACATCCCGCAAGGCGACCAGCGTCCCCCGAACGGCCCGAGGACGGCATCGAGGGCCTCATTGGGGTCCTTGGTGACCTCGATGCCCCGGCGGACGCTTCCGAGCGCGTCGACGAGTACGTCTACGGCCACCGGTGATCGTCGACACCGGCGTCCTCTATGCGGCGATGGCGCCACGCGACCGCAACCATGCTGCCTGCGCCAAACTGCTGCGAACCACCCGCGAGCTGCTGTTGCCCGCGCCGGTGCTGGTTGAGCTGGACTACTTCCTCACGGAGCTGACCGGCAGCCATCGCCCGTTCGACGAGGTGCTCCGCAGGATCGAGAACGGTGTCTTCACCATTCTGGACCTGGCGACGGATGACTACCCACGGGTGCGGGAGCTGTGCGCAGTACGGGGACTGGCCGCTCGGCTTCGTCGACGCCGCAGTGGTCGCGCTGGCGGAACGGGAACGACAGACCCGGATCGCTACACTCGACCGTCGCCACTTCAGTGCCATCGAGCCGCGGCATATCGCTGCGTTCGAGTTGCTCCCGTAGACGCGAGGAACCATGCAGGAGCATATCGTGATCGACCCGCAGGTCTGTTGTGGCGAGCCGTGTATCCGTGGCACCAGGATCATGGTGAAGAACATCCTCGGCATGCTCGCGGGTGGCTACGCCATGGAGCAGATCCTGCACGCCTATCCGGAGCTCTCGCGCGAAGCGGTCGTCGCAGCGGTGGAGTCTGCATGTAGGTAGCAATTGCGGTCAGCAATCCCAGAGAAGAACGAGGCAATTTGTCCGGCTCTCACTCCGAAAACTCATCAAGATTCATGCGCCCAGCCGATACCACTCGTGTCCACTCGCTGCTACTTGCTGCATGCGCTATCATAACCGCGACCTGTACAAAAGCGAGTTCCTGCTGGTCTCCGATGGTGAGAAATAGCTCAGGTATTTCGTTGTAAGCGACGCGCTCTATCCACCTGAGCTACACGCCCGAAGCACTCACAGTCCCAGCTCAGAACCTATATTCTCTACCTCCTGCTGACAAACACAACACACTCACAGTGGCCTCATCAGCAACTCTTCCGGGAATCTTCCGGAACTCTTCCGGCACCGGCTGCTGATGAGGTCCGACACCACCTCCACCACGGGACGATACCCCATGGCCTGGATCGTCAAAATCCCACCCCCCGCCACCGGCGACCCCGCTGGCAAATCCGCTACCGCGACGGGACCACCCAACGCTCAGCCGGCATCTACACCAACAAGACCGAAGCCCAAGCCGTCAAACGCGACCTGAACGCCGGCCGGTTCGACCCGGCGGCATTCCACCAGCAACTGGTCCTGGGCGACGCAGCACAGCAGCCGTTCGGCCAGTACGTCCGCGACACCTGGTGGCCACGCTGGCAACGCGACCATCCCGGCTCGGCCTACGCCACCAAGAAGAAGCTCAACAAACGCATCCTGCCGATCTTCGGCGACACTCGCCTGGCCGACCTGGACGCCGACGCCATCGCCCAATGGCAGACCAGCATGCTCACCGAGCAGCTCTCGCCCCGCACCATCAACACCTACCTCTCGCTGCTGGGCACCATCCTCAACACCGCCGTCGCCGACGGCCTACTCGCCCACTCCCCCATGCGCACCCCAAGCGGCACCCACCGCCTGGCCCCCTCAAGACGCAACCGATCGACCAGCGGGAGGTCTGGCTCACCGCCCAGCAGGTCACCCAGCTCGCCGACGCCATCCATCCCCACTACCACGCCCTGGTCATCGTCGCCGCCCACACCGGCCTGCGCTTCCAAGAACTCGCCGCGCTGCGCTGGCACGACCTCGACCTGCGCCACCCGCTCGACGACGGCGCCATCATCGGCCCCGGCCGCCTGCGCGTCAGCCGCGTGCTCGCCGACCCCCGCCGCAGCGGCACTGGGCGCGACCAGCCCCCCACCACCCCGGCCACCAAGCGCACCATCGCCCTCGACCAACCCACCACCCACGCCCTCCGCGACCACCGGCAACGCCTCGCCGACGACCCGCAGCCCCTCGACCTGGTCTTCACCACCCCACCCCGCGGGAGCCGCGGCGGGACCCCCCTGGCCGCCAACAACTTCGCCCGCATCTGGAAACCCGCCCTGCCGCTGCCGGGCTCCAGCACGCCTGGCCCCGCCACGGCGGGCTGCACTTCCACGACCTGCGCCACACCCACGCGGTCTGGCTGATCGCCCAACACGTCCCGGTGGCGGCCATCGCCCACCGGCTCGGCCACACCAATCCGCTCATCACCAAGCTGACCTACGCCCACATCTACCAACTGGTCGACCAGGGCCTGCTCACCCCCACCACCCTCGGCCTGACCCCACCCCACTGACAAGGTCCTGATCCTTCGGACTCGGGGTCGTCATCGTCCCTCGTCCTGCCAAATCGGCCCTGGCATCAGCGGCGGAGAACGGCCTACCGCCTGGCCAGCCATCAACTCGGCAGCCGGCGTCCCGGCGTGCTCCGCGATCTACCATCCCCTACGTCCGCCCGGTCACCGATCGCTTCCGGACAAGGCTGGAGGCTTCGAACTCCAAGATCACGTCGCATACTCCGACCAACTCTCACCCACCCACGCCCTCGATGCTGTCCGGGAGTGCTGGCAACGCGACCTGATCCACGAGGGACTCTCGCCCCGCAGGATCGCGGCCTACCTGTCGCTGCTTGGCACCGTCTGCAACGCCGCCGTCAACGACGGCGACCCGGACAACCTCCCCGTCATCGCTACGGGTCGCCGCCGCCCTGCGACCCTCACTGCAACCACGGCCCAGCCGTCCCTGCCGCGCATGACCTGGCCCAGCCCCCTCAGCTCCAGGCCTCGGCGGCGCCTTCGACCCGCTACCGCGCCCAGGTGATCTTGGCGGCCCACACCGGCGCCCGCTGGATCGACGTCCGCACGAACTTGACCCCAAGCGCCTGCCGTGCCTGGTCGTTGGGGGCGGTGCCAACGCCACGGCCGGCGGTCACCGTCCCGGGCGGCCTGCCGCTGACGCCATGACCTGCTTGACCGCCGGGACCAGCTGCGGCGCGTCCGGTGGGTTGCCCTGGTGGAGTCGGGTACAGGAATGCGCCCAGAGCTGCAACGGCAGGTCGTGCGCCTTACCGCGGAGATCGCACTGCCTGGCAGGGCGCGGCGAAGCCAGTGACGAGCACCACGACCGCAAGCGCGGCCCTCGCGGTGGACTGGCGATGGGAGTTCACGTCGCTGGGCCGACTGGACCGCTGGGTCTACCAGAGGGCACCACGCCCCTGGCGCTATAGATACTGTAACCCTTACAACGAGCCAATCCGCTCTCGGCGAGGCTCGAACCCTGCTGGACGGCGGCTGCTCGTATCCCGATGTAGGCGATGCCAGCGGTTTTACAGGTCTCAGGGCCGGCTACCCGTGGGTCCCCTCCCATCCCCTGCTGACCCCGACTGACGGCCGTGACCAGCACAAACGGCCCGCCGACAGCCTCAGCCGTCACCCCGCGTCCCCATCCGTTCCGCCCCGTCCCGCGCGGCTGGGCGTCGGGCGGAGGGAAGGTGGAGGGAAATCCGGGCTGTCGTCTGACCCGAGTTCCGCATCTATGTAGCGAGCAATGTCAGGGTTCGAGTCGGTGGGGGCCGACTGGACCACTGCCCCTACCGGCGTTCACCACACCGGAAGCGCCGCAGGACTCATCGTCCGAGAGGGCGCCCCCGGCTCAGGTCCCGACCTTCCGTGCGCAGTTCCAGGCGCAGGAGGACATCGTCGAAGAGAAGCTCGTCGCCGATCACGGCTTGCGGGTCGAGCACGACACGATCGGTGGCGTTCCCGTGGTCGTGGTGGGTCCACACGAGACGGCGGAGCGGATGCGCGGCAAGGCGGTGCTCAACATCCACGGCGCAGGGTTCGTCATGGGCACGGCGCGTGAACGCACCGCCCTGCTCGCCGCGGCCGAGCTGGGCGTGACCGTCTACTCGGTCGACTACACGCTCTCGCCGGAGGCGGCGTTTCCCACCGCCATCGAGCAGAGCCTGGCGGTCTACCGTGAGCTCGCCGCACGGATCGGCGCCGGCAACCTCGTCGGCGTCGCCAGCTCGTCCGGCGAGCAGATCATCCTGCGCTGCCTCATCGCGCCGGCGGGCCGGTCCAGCGTGCAATGCTAGTAGGAGAGAGCATGCACGGATAGGAGCAGGAAATGACGATGACCGAAGACACCGCCGAGCCGCGCATCGATCTCGCCAAGGTCGCGCTTCCCGACGAGGGGCGCACCAGATCACCGTGAGCTGAGCAGGCAGGGGCCGATGGCGACGAGGATGCGCTCTGGATTGGGCGGGTCCCGTGCGGCCAGCGCCCGGTGGGGAGGGTTGCGCGCGCTCTGGGGCAGGGACCCGGGCGGGACGTCGCTGCGGCGTGCGCTGCGCGTAGCCATCGTGGTGCCGCCCATGGCCGCCTTCGCCGGGACCATCGTCGGGGATCCCGCCGCCGTGTTCGCCGTGTTCGGCGCCTTCGCGCTACTGGGCCTGGCGGACTTCGGAGGGCCGACGATCCCGAGGGCGCGTGCCTACGCCGGCGCCACCGCGGTGGGGGCTGGGCTGGTCCTGCTCGGGACGCTCGCGTCGGCGACTGCCTGGTCGGCGGTGGCCGGCACCATGCTGGCGGTGTTCGTCGTGCAGATCCTGGGCGTGTTCGGCGGCTACGTGGTCGCCGCGCAGACCGCGGTGCTGCTCGCGTTCGTGGTCGCCGCGTCCATCCCCGCCCCCGCCGGCCAAGCCTGGGCTCGGGTCGCGGGCTGGACGCTGGCCGGCGGCATCTCCCTGGCCGCCGGCGTGCTGCTGTGGCCCCGGCACGCGCGCACGCAGGTGCGCCAGCATGCCGGGGACGCCTGCCGCGCGCTGGCCGCGCTGCTGGCGGATCCGGAAGCCCCGGCGGTTGGGGATCAGGCCCGGGAGCGGGTCGAGGCGACCCGCCGGGCCTACGACCAGGCGCCGCTGCGCCCCGCCGGCCCCGCGAGACGAGACCGCGCCCTGATCGACCTGGTCGTCCAGCTCGACCGGGCACACGAGTTCGCCGGCCGCGTCGCCGGCGCGGGCCGCCACCCAGGGACCATTCCCGAGGAACGCGCCCTGCGCCGCACGACCGGCCAGGTCCTGGAGGCGAGCGCGGACGTCCTGGGCGGCGAGACGGCCCGTCCGGACCTGGCCGCCCTGGATCAGGATCGAGTCGCCTACCGGGAGGCGCTCGACCGCTGGGCCGCCGAGCGGCTGCGGGCGGGAGAGCCGGCGGAGTCGGTGCTCGACGGGTTGAGCGGCGGCGTCGCGCCGCGCCTGCTGGCCCACACCGCGCTGGCCATCGCGGTCGACGCCACCGTGGTGGCGGGCCTGGACGTCGACCACGCGCCATCGCCCCTGCCACACTGGAACGCGCCGCGGGCGGGGCCGGCGCCATGGCTCCAGCGCGTGACGGGCACCCTCGCGACGCACCTGCGCCCGACCAGCGTCTGGTTCCGCAACAGCCTGCGGGCCGCGCTCGCGCTGGGGCTGGCGGTCCTGGTTACCAGGATCACCCGCGTGGACCACAGCTTCTGGGTGGTGTTGGGCACGCTGTCGGTGCTGCGCTCCAACGCGCTGGGCACCGGCAGGACGGCCCTGCTCGCCATCGCGGGAACGGTCGTGGGGTTCGCGATCGCGGCCGTCCTCACGCTCGCTATCGGGACCGACGAGGTGGCGCTGTGGATCACGCTCCCGATCGTGGCGTTCCTCGCCGCGTACGTGCCGACGGCGGTGTCCTTCCTGGTCGGCCAGGCTGGGTTCACGCTGTTCGTGATCGTCCTGTTCGATCTGCTCCAGCCGCAGGGCTGGCGGATCGGACTGGTCCGGCTGGAGGACATCGCGCTCGGGATCGGGGTGAGCCTGGTCGTGGCCGTGCTGCTGTGGCCGCGCGGCGCCACGGGCCAGCTCCGATCGGCGCTGGCCGCCCTGTACCGGGCCGACGCCGCCTGCCTGGACGCCGCGTTCGGGTACCTGCTGGGGCGTCGCAGCGAGCGGGAGGTCGACGCCAGCCGGCAGGCGGCCGACGCCGAGGTCGCGCGAGCCGCCGAGGCCTTCGACGTGTTCCTCACCGAGCGGGGCTCGCGGATGGCGCCGACGGTCACCTGGGGGCGGGTCGCCATGGCCGGCAACGACGTGCTGCTGGCCGCGGACGCGATGGAGGCGATGGGCCTGCTCGGCTACCGGACCAACGGCTGCGAGCGGTGCGCCGACCGGGTCCGCCGCGACGTCGCCGAGATGGTCGGCGTGCTCAGCGGCTTCGCCAGCCAGCTCCAGGAGCGCCGCGTCCCACCTGCCCCGCGCCTCCAGGCGGCGGCGGAGACCCGCGACGCCGTCATCGGGTGCCTGCGAGCCTGGCGGGGAGCCCCGGACTCGCCACTCGGCCCGACCGCGATCGCCCTGGCGACGGCCTGGTTCTGGAACGTGGAGCTCGCCCGGCTCGGCGGCGAGCTTGCCCAACCGCTGGCCGCCGTGGCCGCCGCCGCCCAGTCCCCCTGGTGGCGATGACCACGCCGACGTCAGTCCGGGCTGACATCGCGGAGTTCGACGGGGCATCATCGGATGCCATCACGCGGCGCCGGCCGCCCGCAGCGGGCCACGAGCAACGGCCGGCGACCTCGCAGGCGCGCTCGGCGTGGCCGCCGCGATGGCGGCACCCAGCGTCGCCCGCTATGAGGAGAAGCTGCATGGACCAACGGATGCTCGGCCAGACCGGCACGTTCGTCTCAGAGCTGTGCCTTGGCACGATGACCTTCGCCCGCGAGGCGGACGAGGCCACCTCGGCCACGCTGCTTGACTGCTACCTGGAGGCGGGCGGCAACTTCATCGATACCGCCGACGTCTACGCCGACGGCCGCTCCGAGGAGGTGCTCGGGCGCCTGCTCAGGGGCCGGCGGGACGAGGTCGTGCTAGCCACCAAGGGCCACTTCCCGACCGGGAGCGGCCCAGGGGACCGTGGCAGCTCCAGGATGCACCTGACCCGGGCGATCGAGGCCAGCCTGCGGCGCCTGCAGAGCGACTGGGTCGACCTGTACCAGGTTCACTCCTGGGACGCGTATACGCCGCTGGAGGAGACCCTGGCCACCCTGGACGACCTCGTCCACCATGGCAAGACCCGCTACGTGGGGATCTCCAACTTCATGGGCTGGCAGGTGGCCAAGGCCACCGGCCTGCAGCGCCACCACGGCTGGGCGCCGTTCGTCACCATCCAGCCCCAGTACTCGCTGGTCACCCGCGACATCGAACGGGAGGTGCTGCCCGCAGCGCTGGACGCCGGGCTCGGCGTGCTGCCCTGGGGCCCGCTTGGGGGCGGCTTCCTGTCGGGCAAGTTCCACCGGGACGCGCCCCCACCGCCCGACAGCCGCATCGCCAATGCGGCCGACGACCTCGAGGAGGCCTGGGCCAGGCGGGCCACACAGCGCAACTGGGCGATCGTCGACGCCGTCCGGCAGGTGGCGGAAGAGACTGGCCACTTGATGGCCCAGGTCGCGATCAACTGGCTGTTGACCCGCTCCGGGGTGACGGCTCCGATCCTGGGTGCCCGCACCCTCGAGCAGCTCCGGGACAACCTGGGGGCTGCCGGCTGGCGCCTGGAACCAGCCCATCTGCGCCTGCTGGATGTGCCCAGCCGGCTCGAGCCCGAGTATCCCGGTCGCTACCTCGCCGGGGCCGACCGCTTCGCGTGACGGCGGGTCAGACCTCCACCATGGGGTGCGTAAATCCGTTCACGCAGTGGTCGCGCGGGCACTGTAGTCGCTTGGACCGCAAGCGGCCGGCGCGGCCATGACGTCCTCGCCCGCGTGGACCAAGCTGAGGATCAGCGCAACCACGTGGTCAGCGAGGTAGAGAAAGGACAGAGCCATCGGCGGATGATCCCTTGACCCCGTCATCGCTGCTCAGCGCATCCGGCCGGGTTACTGAACCCAACGCGGTCTTTCATTCCGAAGGCATTCGAGCGAGGATGGCGCCATGGATCTTCAGGCCTCGCAGAGGGATCTCCGCGAGGAGCTCGACCGCTTCGTCAGAGCCGAGGGCGAGCCAGCCGCGGTGCGCCGGGAGATCGTCTCCTCATGGCAGCGGTGTATCACCGCCGGGCTTCACCCCGACCGCCTCGAGGTCCCCTATCAGCCGGACGTCGATGACCGTGGTCAGCTGAGCTGGGCCGCGGGACCGGTTATCGACCGGATGGCGGAGGATATCGAAGGCAGCGGGATCGGTCTGCTGCTGACCGACGAACGGGGTCACGTCATCGACCGGACAGCAGGGGAATCCACCATCCTGCGCTCGCTCGACCGTATCGAGCTCGCCCCAGGGTTCCTGTACAGCGAAGAGCGCGTCGGAACCAACGCTATCGGCACCGCGATCGCGCAGCACACTCCCTGTGTGGTGACGGGATACGAGCACTTCGTCGACGCCTTGACCCGCATGGCATGCACCGCCAGCCCGATCGCCGATCCCACCGGTCGGCTGATCGGCGTGATCGACCTCACCTGCCTCGCCGACGACTTCAGCCCGCTGATGCTGCCGCTGGTGAAGCGTGCCGCCTGGGACATCGGGCAGCGGCTTGGAGAAGGCGCCGCCGGGGTGGACCTTCAGGACAGGCAAGCGAGGATGGTCCCGCCTGGGTGGTCGAGCCTGACCGCCACCGAACGCACTGTGGCCAAGTTCGTCGCGGAGGGCCTGACCAACCGCGAGGTTGGGGCCCGCATGTTGGTGTCGCCGCACACCATCGACTTCCACCTTCGGCGCATCTTCCGCAAGCTCGGCGTCCGGTCACGCGTGGAATTGGCTCGGGTGATCGAGCTCGCCGCGTCCAAGGCCAGGATCGTGGCGGCCGCCGATGAGGCCAGACGGCGCATCGAGCGCGACCTGCACGACGGACTGCAACAGCGGCTGGTGTCGCTTGGCTTGGAGGTCCGCCTGGCGGAGGCGTCGGTTCCGACCCAGGACCAGGAGCTCAAGCAGGAGCTGGCGCGTATCGTGGAAGGCTTGATGGATGTGCTGGACAACCTTCGGGAGATCTCCCGAGGGATCCATCCGGCGATCCTGTCCGAGCGCGGCCTCGGCCCCGCGATCAGGGCGCTGGCCCGCCGCTCGCCCGTCCCGGTGGAGCTCGATACGCGTCTGGGGGATCGGTTCCCTGATCCCGTGGAGATCGGCGCGTACTACGTCGTCTCGGAAGCGCTCGCGAACGTGGCCAAGCACGCGAAAGCCAAGCTTATCCGCGTCTCCGTCGATCTGCGCCACGGCTTCCTCGCTGTGTCGATCCAGGACGACGGTGTCGGGGGCGCCGATGCCAACGGGTCCGGGCTCACCGGTCTGGCGGAACGCGTCGAGGCGCTGGGTGGGACGATGCAGCTCGTGAGCCCGCCCGGAAGCGGGACGGTCATCCACGTCGAGCTCCCGATCGAGGCGGCCTGACCGGCGCAGACGGACGCGGGTCGCCACCTCAATCGCAAACAGCACCGCCGCGGGACGCCGTGCGTGCGCCCAACTACACGGGCGAGCCCCGGGTACGTGGTTGCATGGAAAGGAGCGTCGTGCTGGTGATGGAGGTACAAGATGGGTTGGCAATCGGATGCGGGGCCTGCGGGAACGCGGCCGACCAACGGCGTCGTCCACAGACGGAGTTCGAGGCCGGTCGCTGAGACCGTTGATCGGCTCGCCGCGGCGATCCGGGCCGCCGGCGCCAAGCTCTTCTTCGTGGTGGACCACAGTGGGGAGGCGCAGCGGGTAGGGATGTCCCTGCGTGGCACCAAGCTGCTGGTGTTCGGGAACCCGGTAGGTGGCACGCCGGCCATGGTGGCGTCGCCGCTGGCCGCGCTCGACCTCCCACTGAAGGTCCTGGTGTGGATGGATGACGACGGCGCCGTCTGGATGAGCTACCTCGACGCTGCCTGGCTGGCTGCCCGCCATGGCCTAGCCACCGAGCTTGCCGCTCCGTTGTCGGCGGTCGATAGCCTGACCGCCCAGGTCGCGGCCCGATGAACGGCGATGTTTGGGCTGTCCCGCCCCGGGCTCGTGGTCGCCGTCCTGGGCCGACGCGGGGCGAGGCTCCGAGGCCACGACCGGAGTCCGGCCCTCATCATGGGCCCAGCCTGAAGCCGGCCGGATTCAGCATGCCTGTCCATGGCCCGATTCGAAGGACACCACCGGAGGCTGATGCAAGGGATGGGTGGCTCGATCCATGAGTATGCGCAGGCCGCATGAGGTGACAGCAATATCTGGCACCCGCAGGCCGGCTTGGGATTCCAGCAAGCAGGAAGGCGAGACGGTGGCTGGCGGTGATGACACCCATCTGCGGAGCGACGATCGTTGGGGCCGCGCCTCTCGGTTCGCAAGGCGGCCCGAGACGCCGCAGCCACGACAGGAGGTCAAGCACGCCGCGCTCGAGCTCAGCGTCAGCGAGGAGCTGTTTGACCGGGTCGTCCCGGAGAACCTGATCCACCCCGGCACCGGCGACCTGCCAGCAGGCCCAACCAGGCAACACCCATAATGGCGACCTCCATCCCACCGCGACCTCGAAGTCTCGCCCCGTCGGTCGACAGCTCACTCGGCCTGAAGCTGCTTCCGACCGTGCTCAGCGTGATCGCCGGCAGCGCCGACGTCAGCAGCTTCCTCGGGCTCGGCGGCCTGTTCGTCGCCCACATCACCGGCAACCTGGTCATCCTCGCCGCGCACCTGGTCACCGGGACCCGGGTGGAGGTCGCCCTGCTGTTGTCGGTGCCGGTCTTCATCCTGGTCCTGGCGCTGACCAGACTGCTGGCGGCTGGCCTGGAGGCCATCGGGGTCGCCTCGCTGCGGCCGCTGCTCCTGCTGCAGTTGCTGCTGTTGGCTGGCTTTCTGGCCGTGGGCGTCGCCGCCGGTCCGCGCATCGACCCGAACGCGGCGGCCACGATCGTGGCGGGCATGCTCGGCGTGGCGGCCATGGCGGTGCAGAACGCGATGGTGCAGCTCTCGCTGCGGGAGGCGCCGTCCACGGCGGTGATGACGACCAACATCACCCGCTTCGTGATGGATGTCGGTGAGGTGTTGCTGGGGCGCGACCCGGACGAGCTGGCCCAGGCCCGGCGCCGCGCGGCGCGCGCCTGGCCGACGATCGTGGGCTTCACCGCCGGCGCCGCCCTCGGGGCGGCCTTGTTCGCGGCCGCTGGCGTGTGGTCCCTGGCGCTGCCCGCCGGCTTGGCCCTGCTCGCCCTTGCCATGGGTCTTGAGCGCGGACTCGACGGCGGGCGGCGCCGGTGAGAGGTGACCGTCTCCGCCCGGTAGGAACTAGACGAGACACGGCCAGGGGTCGCTCGTCCCCAGGACGAAACCGTGATGAGGAGGATCAGCTCGCTCGCATCCGGCGGGCCCAGTCGATGAAGTCCTCGGTCGCGTCGCCCCGGTCCTCGGCGATGAAGTCATCGGCCAGCCGGTCGATCTCCTGGTCCGAGAACCCTGCGGCGAGCAGGGTGTGGCGGGCCTGGTTGGCCAGAAGGCGTGCGCTCTCGACTTCGGCGGCCTGCGGCTGGGGGTAGCCGGGATCGGAGGTCTCCCTTGCTTGACGCGCGCCAGTGCCCCTGGCGGGTACGCAAGATCCTGCGAATGCAACGCCCTGCGCAGGTCGATCTTCATCACGTCACTCCCTTTGCTTGACCAGCTTGTGAAGCTGCGCTTCCTGACGCTTCCCAGCTTCGCCATCACAGGGCCAGGTGTCGTCGTGGCCAGCGGCAATGTGCGTCTACCTGCCAGCCGGCATCGGGACCCTCCAGCCGGACGTCCCGTGTATGTGCCTGTCAGTCGGTGAGGATCACGGCTGGCTCGACTGCGCGGCGCATTCCAGGTGGCTGGTATTCCGAGATGGCGGCCCGTGGGGAGCGCGGACGGGTGCTGCCCGTGAAGACACCCGGCCGCTCCAGCGCGATCCTCGACAGCAAGGATCGACACCGGCCCAAACCATCGGAGGGTGCGGGATGCCACAGGTGCAAATCAGCAAGCAGCGCCGGACGGCGGACACTCGCCGGCGGCGGGAGCCGGTGCTCCCACTGGCCCTCGAGACCCTGAGGTCACCCGCGCCAAGCAGCTGCAGCGCCAGAGGGGCGATCGGTGAGCACCCGGCTGCGGAGCGATGATCTGAAGGCTGGACCCGACGCAAGGGAGGTCGCGTGAGCAACCCTTCGGTTTTCGTCACCACCGTCCTGGCCTCGGCTGTCGAGGTCATCGAGATGGTGATCATCGTGGTTGGGGTCGGCAGCGTGCGCGGGTGGCGGTCGACCTGGCTCGGCGCCGGCGCCGGCCTGGCCGTGCTGGCGGTGCTGGTGCTGGCGTTCGGGACGGCGCTTGGGGCCGTGCCGATCGAGGCGCTGCGGCTGGTGATCGGGTCGTTGCTGCTGGTGTTTGGGCTGCAGTGGCTGCGCAAGGGGATCGGCCGGGTGAGCGCCAATGGCCTGCGCGGCATGGGCGAGCGGACCGCTTCCGCCGCGGGCGTGCCCGCCCAGGGCGTGGACTGGACCGCGTTCGTGCTGTCGTTCAAGGGGGTGCTGCTGGAGGGCCTGGAGGTCGCGTTCATCGTGGTCAGCTTCGGCCTGGCGGCCCAGGCGCTCGGCAGCGCCCTGCTGGGCGCGGCCGCGGCGTTTGTGGTGGTTGCCGCCGCTGGCCGCGGTGGTCGTGGTCGGGACCAGCCTTGGCCGCGCTGGCCGGTGAGCCAGCCAGTCAGCCCGACCGGCGCGGCGACAACAGCACGGCTGACTCCATGACTGCCATCGTGCGGTTGGTCCTCGGCCTCCACGGGGTTGCCGCACTCGCCGTCGTCTTCGCGTTGCCGGCCCTGGAGGCTTCCGCCTTCGTCGGCGTCGTCGTCCCCGGCGAGACCGCCGCCCTGCTCGGCGGCGTGCTCGCCTTCAACCACCGGGTCCCCCTTGCCGGGGCCGTCGTCGCCGTCGTGCTGGGTGCTGTCATCGGCGACAGCGTGGGGCATGCGCTGGGCCGCCGCTACGGCCGGCGACTGCTCGCCCACGGGCCGCGCCGGCTGGTCACGCCCGAGCGGCTGGAGCGCGGCAGCGGCGCCATCAACCGGCTGGGTGGCCGTGCCGTCTTCGTGGGACGCTTCACCGCGGTGTTGCGGGCGCTGGTGCCGAGCCTGGCCGGGACCGCGGCGATGCCCTACCGCACCTTCGCCGTCTACAACGTCGCCGGCGGCGTGCTGTGGGCAACCGGGTTCGTGCTCCTCGGCTACGCCACCGGCCAGGCGTACCGCACAGCGGAGCGCATCGCCGGCCAGGCCGGCCTGGCCCTGCGCGGCGCGATCGTCCTCGGCGCCGGCGCGGCGCTGCTCGTCCGCCGTCGCCGCCGCACTGGACAGCCGACCACACCTCCGCGGGGCCGGCGCTGACCCCCTCCCCAGACGCGGATCGCGACCATAACCCGCGGGTCCACGGCCCATTACAGCTGGCGGGTACAACTTCGGCGTGCTGGGCGGCGAGCTGGTCAGCGAGCAGGTGCTGCGCAGCAACTGGACCTCGCGGCCACGGCGGTGCTGCGAAGGGAGCCGAGATCGCTGGGGCTTCATTGACCTGACTTTCCGTCGTAGGCTGGGATGCTGATCGACACGGGGTGTCGACCATGGCCCTCCGTGGCGGCCGGGCACATCGGTCACCCGCAGGAGGGCCCGCGACGATGAGCCAGGACTACCTGTTCCAGGCACGTCAGATGCAGGCGATGTCGTTTGCCGTGCACATCCCGTTGGTCTGCTTCGCCATTGCCCTGCCGTTGCTGGTGGTGTTCACCGAGTGGCTGCACCTGCGCACGGGCGACCCGCTGTACCGCACCATCGCCAGGCGCTGGTCGAAGGTGATGATCGCCCTGTTCGCCGTGGGCGTGGTGACCGGCACGGTGCTCAGCTTCGAGCTCGGACTGCTGTGGCCGGCGTTCATGGCCATGTTCGGCGACGTTTTCGGTGTCGCCTTCGCGGCCGAGGGCTTCTCGTTCTTCGTCGAGGCGATCTTCATCGCCATCTACGTCTACGGCTGGGACCGGCTCTCACCGCGCATGCACCTGCTGTCGGGGATTCCCGTGGTCATCGCGGGCTTTGCCGGCTCGCTGTTTGTCATCTCCGTCAACGGCTGGATGAACCACCCCGGCGGCTTCGCGCTGCGGGACGGCAGGGTGGTGGACGTCCACCCCTTCTCGGCGCTGTTCGCCAACTCGTTCTTCTGGCACGAGCTGATCCACATGTACCTGGGCGGCTTCATCGTCACCGGCTTCGCCATCGCGGCCGCGTACGCCTGGGGCTGGCTGGGTGGCCGCCGCGGCCGCTACCACCGTACCGCTCTGGTCATCCCGCTCACGCTGGCCGCCCTGGCCGCGCCGGTGCAGGTCGTGGTCGGCGACTGGGCCGCGCGCACGGTCGCCAAGCAGCAGCCGATCAAGCTCGCCGCGATCGAGCGGTCGCCAAGCAGCAGCCGATCAAGCTCGCCGCGATCGAGGGGCTTCCCAAGACCACCAAGGGCGCACCCGAGCACCTGCTCGGCTGGTACGACGGCTCCAGCGTCCGGTACGGGATCAAGATCCCCAGGCTGCTGTCCGACGGGCGGTTCACGCTCGGGCTCGGCGCAGGCGAGAACCTGAACGAGCACATCGTCGGCGGAGGGTGGCCGCTTGCCCGCGTGCGCCACGAGATGCTCGCGGAGGCCGTGGAGATCATCCGGGCCCTGTGGGCGGGCGGCACGGTGACCTATCGGGGCAAGCATTTCGACGTCGAGTCCGCGAAGGTCTGGGACCTGCCCGACACCGCCCCGCCGATCGGCATCGCGGTGTCGGGGCCGGGAAGCTGCCGGCTGGCGGGACGGCACGCCGACGCCATGATCGCCACCGAGCCCCGTGCCGAGCTCGGCCAGATGTTCGACCACGCCGGAGGCTCCGGGAAACCGCGCATCGGCCAGATCGCCTTGTCGTACGACCCCGACCAGCAGACCTCAGTGAAGCGGGCGATGGAGCAGTTCCGCTGGTTCACCGGCGGCTGGAGCGTCAACGCCGAGCTCCCGGTTCCGGCGTCATTCGACGTGGCGTCCAGGACGGTGCGCGAGCAGGACGTGTCCGCGCAGATGCCGTGCGGTCCCAACGTCGGGCGGCACGTCGCCGGGATTCGCAAGTTCGAGGCGGCAGGGTTCACCCACGTCGCGCTGGTGCAGGTCGGCGCAGACACCCAAGAGCGATTCATCACCTGGGCGGCAACGGAGCTGCTGCCCACCCTCCGAGCGGCATGACCCGGCTTCACGGGCGGGTCAGCCCGGGTTGGGGAGCGTGGGCGGCAGGGTGGCCCAGTTCGGCACGCCTAGGCCGCTGGCGGGGTCGTAGCCGGCGATGGCCTGGCAGCAGCCAACGCCGGCGAGATCGTTGCTGCCCTGCGTGACGTCGAAGAAGGCCGACGGCTGCGCCGCGGCCTTGTAGAACCAGCCGTTGGCCAGCCCGACCGGGGGACGACCGGCCTGCCGCTCCGAGGCGGCCACCAGCGCGGTGGCCGCGGCGACAAACGGCGTCGAGCCGCTGGTCCCGCCCACGGTCTGCAGCGTGGAGCTGATGACGTCGGGCCAGCCGGGCACGACGTCGGCCAGCGCGCTGACATCGGGGACCGCGCGATGGTCCTGCGCGTTCGCGCCATCCTGGTACGCCGGCCGCGGCTGCCGACGGCTCACCCCGCCGCCACCGGCCCCACTGACACCGAACACCGAGTCGTTCCACACAACCTCGGCGACACGGGTGTTTCCCGGGCCAAGGGTGAGCCGGGTGCCGCCGACCGCGGTGACGAAGGGCGACACCGCCGGATACGACAACGAGGTCCCGGGCACGCTCGTCCCACAGGTGGTCGACCCGGCGTCGCCCGCCGCCACGAACGAGGACACGCCGGTGAGCGCCGTCAACGCCAGGACGGCGTTGATCACCGCGGTGTACCCGGGCAGGCCCCGGTTCTCGGCGAACGCGCAGCCGCCGAAGGACAGCGAGACGACGTCCGGGACGCCGCGACCATCGCCCAGCGCCCGGCTGAACCCGTCAAGGAGGCCGCCCAGGGTGCTCTGCACCAGCCGCACCTGCGCCCCGGGGGCCACCGCCGCCGCGGTCTGCAGATCCAGAGACGTCTCGTCGTCGGCATGGGCGATCGCGGTGGCGACGCCGTCGCCTTGTGTCTGGGTGACGGTGGGCGGGGAGTATCCGAAGCACTGCCCCGCGAGCTTGAGGTCGTTGGATTGCCAGCCGCCGCCGAGGTCCAGGACCGTGATCACCGGCGTGCCGGAGGTGTGGGCTCGCAGCGTGTCGACGCCGTAGGCGGTCTGCACCTGCTGGGGGGTGTAGACGCGGCGCTGCCGCAACAGCGGAGCCGAGCAGTTGGCGACCAGCGGGGTGCCGGTGTTGACCGGAAACGGCCGGGCCGCCTTCGAAGGACTCGCGGTGCTGGCGGCTCCCGGACTGGGCGTGGGACGGTTCCCGCTGGGCGGACGGCTCCCCTCGGCGGTGGGGTCGTAGACCAGGGTCTGTGGCAGCAGCAGACTGGTGCCCGAGGGTTGCAGCGCAGCGGGCGTCTGCTGAGGGAGGGTGTAGGTGATGAACGGGCTGGCCGCCGTGGCCGCCTGCTTGGACAGCGGCGTCCCCAATGCCGCCTGCCACTGCTGGGTCGAGCCGGTGACGCGCCCGAACAGCCTGGTGGGGTCCGCGGCGAACCGCAGCCCGAGGGTCTTGATTGACTTGGCGACGGTGTTGATCTGCGCGTCGGTGGCGCCGAACTGACTCGCGGCCTTGTCCAGGGAGCTGAAGTGGCGGTAGTCCGACGATCCCGGCGTCGCCACGTTGGCCACGGCCTCGCCGAGCCCGCTCGTCGAACTGGGCAGCGACAGGTAGAAGGTGACCTCGCCGGCCGTGGGCACCGGCAGCGACACCGGCGTGGGGGCGCTGCGCGACGTGCATCCGGATCCCAGCAGGGACACGACGACCAGGGCGGCAACGGCACAGCCACCACGAAAGCGCATCCAGACAACGTACCAACCCGGCCAGGCGCTCTCAATGGGCGATCGCTTCGGTGGTCGGTCCACATGCCCTCCTTGTCGGGCCGCGCGCCCACAGGGGCAGGTGATAGCCGCTGGCGATATTCAGCACGGCCGCCCAGGTGAGGTACATCAGCCACAGCCCAACCGCGAGATGGAAGAACCCGAGCGCCCGCTCGGCGGTCGCGCCCAGATCCCGGCGCCTGCGCGAGGCGACCGGCTCCGGGACGCTCCTATCGGGCCGAGGGGCCTCGACCAGGGCGGGGCTGACGTACAGGCTGGCGAAGAACTCGCTGACGTACACGCAGGTCAGGCCGATGAACAGCCCGGCAACTAGGGCATCGTGGGCCAGGAAGAACACGACCACGCCAAGCACCGAGATGATGGTGAAGGGGATCGACATGAACGCGTTGGGCCGCGGGTCGCCGCCAAAGGCCCTGCTCATGCCCAGCGCCCACCAGTGCACCCCGTAGGCGGTGAACGCCAGCGCGGTCATGTACAGCGGCGGCGCCCGGAACGACTGCAGCCACGCCAGCCCTACGAACAGGATGACGCCGGTGAGAAACTGCAGGAACCCGGGCATCCAGATGCCCCAGATACCGGTGGCCAGGTCCACGGCCCGGTCACGACCGGGGAGCTTGAACAGCTCCTGTGGACCGTAGATCAGGTACCCGGTGCCGAGCCCGAGGAACCCGACGGCAATCGGGATGAACGCGGACGGCGGGAAGCTGACCTCCTGGGCTTGGGCGAGCACGCCGATCATGGCGGCGGTCATGGCACTCCTTTCGGCCGGGCAGCCGCCCCAGCCGGCGCCCTCCGGCGGTCGGAGCCGGCTACCCCTACCCCTCCAGTTGCCACTTTGCGGCCGCGCAATCGCCGCCGCGGCCAAGACCATGGCGAGAGGACGGCATGCAGACTGAAGCGGCTTGTTTGGGTCGCGGTGCGCTGGCCGAACGGGTGGACGAGCGGCTCGGCCGCGTGGACGTGCTGCTACATCGTCACTTGACAGGCCCCGGCGGCGATGCCGCAAGCTGGTGGCAGGCTGCTTGGCGGCCCGACACGCCCCGGGGAGCAGTATGAAGCTGGGCACACCACTGACAGATGCGTGGCGGACGATCGTTCCCGCCAGCGAGGATCCGCACGGCCCCCTCCCGCCCCTGCTGCTCGCCCTGACCGTCGTGACCGGGCTGGTCGACGCATTCAGCTACCTGGTGCTAGGGCGCGTGTTCGTCGCCAACATGACGGGCAACGTGGTCTTCCTGACTCTGTTGGCGAAATTGGTGGTTGTGTATGTGGGAGGGTTGGGGCCGCTGTCTGGTGTGGACGGCTGAAGGCTCTTGTGGATGGGAGGGACCGTGCTGCGGCCCATGGACGTTCCAGAGATCCCGGCGGCGACGGCGGCGTTGGCCCGGAAGGTGCATCCGCGGGGTACGGATGAGATGCGGGTGCGTGACGCGCTGGGCGCGCTGTTTCGCGACATGGACTTCACGAGCGGCGAGTTCGCCGACATGGACGCCTCGCGCGGGCAGCCGGGGCTGTCGCCGGCGTTGCTGCTGATGGTGACGATCCTGCAGTTCCGGCACAACCTGTCCGACCGGGAGGCCGCCGAGGCGGTCGCGGACCGGATCTCCTGGAAGTACTCCCTGGGCCTTGCATTGGAGGCCACCGGCTTCGACTACTCGGCGTTGTCGGAGTTTCGCGCTCGCCTGGTCGAGGGTGACCGGGCGGATGCATTGTTGAGTTTGATGCTGGAGCGGTTGAAGGATGCCGGGCTGGTCAAGGCGGGCGGGCGGCAGCGCACCGACTCCACCCACGTGATCGCCTGCGTGCGTCGGCTCAACCGCATCGAGACCGTCGGCCCAGGGTGACCCTGGCGTTGGGGTCGAGCTGGTCGTGCTGCTGGCCTTGGCCGGCGGCTGGGCGCTGGCGGGCGAGGACCCGGCGGGCGGCGCCGAGTACGTCCTGGTCGGCGTCGCGGGGCTGGCCATGGGCCTGCAGAGCGCTGCGGTGCGGCAGCTGCGGGTCGGCGGCGTGGCGACCACCTACGTGACCGGGACCCTGACCGGCCTGCTGGCCGACCTGGCGCTTGGGGCGCCTCGCGCGGCACGCTGCTGCGGCAGAGCTGGGTGCTGCTGGCCCTGGTGGCCGGCGCCGTGGCCGGCGCGGTGGTGGTCGGTCTGGCCGGCGGCGTGGCGACCATGATCCCGGCCGTACTGGTCGCGGTCGTGGTGGCCGTGGCGGCGCGGACCAGGCCGGCACCCCGACACAGCCAGCCAAGGGAGCGTGCGTGATGAAGGCAGTCGTGGACGCCGACACCCGGCGGGTCGAGGTGCGCCAGGTGCCCGACGCCCAGATCGAGGATCCCGGCGACGTGGTGATCAGGGTCACCTCCAGCGCGATCTGCGGCACCGACCTGCACCTGGACGACGGGCGCACCGGCGCCGAGCGGGGGCTGGTGCTGGGCCACGAGCCGCTGGGCACCATCGAGGAGGTCGGCCCCGCCGTCACCCTGCTCAAACGGGGCGAGCGGGTAGCGGCGCCCACGCACCTGTTCTGCGGGTTGTGCTGCAACTGCATCCGCGGCTACACCGCCGCCTGCCTGCGGGTGCGCCCGGGCAGCTTCGGCGCCGCCTACGGCTACGCCGGCATGGGTCCCTACCGTGGCGCGCAGGCCCAGCTGCTGCGCGTGCCCTACGCCGACGCCAACTGCGTCAGCGTGCCCGGCGAGCCCGGCGACCAGCTGGAGGACGACTTGGTGCTGCTGGCCGACGCGTTTGTCACCGGCTGGCACGCCACCGAGCTGGCCGAGGTGACCCGGCCAGCAGCGTGGCGATCTTCGGCGCCGGGGCTGCTGGCCGCCGACAGCGTTACACCACCCGGCTGCGGGACCTGGTGGTGGCCGGCCGCGCCCGACCCGGCCGCATCATCACCCACCATGGCCGTCTGGAGGACGCGCCCGGCCTGTACGAGCGCTTCGACCGCCGCGCCGACGGGGTGATCAAGGCGCTGCTGCGACCCGGCTGACCGGCGACAACACGCCGAACAGGCACATGGCGACCGTGATCGCTGGGTTGACGTGGCCTACCGACTGGCATCCGATGAGGCGCTGGCGGGGAGAGCTGGCCAGACACGAGGCGCTCAGGCTGTGACCCTTGGCGCTGGTCAGGCTGGCGGGACGCCGAAGAGCATCAGGAGGCCTTGGCCGCGCGGCTCCAGGGCCGGTCAGCTCGAGACTGCGCTGCGGCCGACGCCGCGACGAGACAAAGGACGATCAGGGCCACGGCGATGCCGAGCGGAGCGCTGTCTCGGAGGACCAGCAGGGCGCCGCCGAGCCCGCCCAGGAACATGGCCAGCGTCGAGAGCAGACGCCGGCCAACCTTGGACGCGGCCCCGCCGGCCAGGCGTCCGTCGGCGAAGATGCCGGTGATCGTGAGCGTCAGCACGGTGGTGGTGAGGTCGGGAACGGCGAGCCTTCGGACGGCGGCGTTCTGGGTGCCGGTGGCAAGCCCCAAAAGGACGATGAGAACATAGCGTGCCGCGCCTGATCCTGGGCTGCCGGCGGTCGCGGCGACCGCCACCGCCGCCGCGAGCAGGAGTGCCTCGACGGCGCTGGCGACGGCGAGCAGGCGGCCTCGGTGCGTACCCAGCCGCGCGATCAGCCGGCCGCCGATCAGGGCGCCCAGGGAGAAGGCGCCCAGCGCGGCGAGGGAAGCTGGGATGGAGAAGCCAGTGGCACCCGCCAGCGCGAACCCCAGGAACACGACGTTGCCGGTCATGTTGGCGACGAACACGTGCCCGAGCACCAGGTAGCTGAAGGCGTCGACGAGACCGGTCACGATGGTCAGGGCGAGGAGCAGGGGCGGAAGGGGTCCGTGCGGGTCGCCGGCGGGAGGCACCATCGTCCGCCACGCATCCACCAGTGGTGTGCTCACGTCTACCCCTTTCAGGGGTCGCGAGGCGGGTCGGGAAGGTCGTCGAGGAACCCGGCGGCCGGCACGAAGAACAGCGTGCCGGTCACGGCGGTGGAGAACTCCAGGATCCGGTCGTGGCTCGCGTCCCGATCCCCGAGGAACATCCGCTCCAGCATCCGCTCGGTGACCGTCGGGGTGCGGGCGTAGCCGATGAAGTAGGTGCCGAACTCACCCCACCCGACGGCGCCGAACGGCATGTTGTCCCGCAGGATCTGCCGCTCGGTCCCATCGGGGTCCACGATCGTGGTCCGCGCCACATGTGAGTCGGGCGGCTGGACGGCGTCGTCCAGCTCGATGTCGGACAGCTTGGTGCGGCCGATCACCCGCTCCTGGGCCTCGACCGGCAGGGCGTTCCACGCCTGCAGGTCGTGCAGGTACTTCTGCACGACCACGTAGCTCCCGCCGGCGAACCCCGGGTCCTCGTCGCCGATCAGCACCGCCGCGCCCGCCGCCGGCCCGACCGGGTTCTCGGTCCCGTCGACAAAGCCGAGCAGGTCGCGGACGTCGAAGTACTTGAAGCCATGCACCTCGTCGCAGACGGTGACCGACCCGCGCAGGCGGTCCATGATCTGGCTGGCCAGCTCAAAGCACGGGTCCAGCCGCCCGGCGCGGAGGTGGAACAGCAGGTCGCCCGGCGTGGAGGGCGCGCGGTGCACCGCTCCGGTCAGCTCGCGGAACGGGTGCAGCTCGGCCGGGCGCGGCCCGCCGAACAGGCGGTCCCAGGCGTGCGAGCCGATGCCGACCACGCAGCTGAGGCTGAGCTGCGGCACCCGGAACCCGACCGCCCGCTGCAGTGCCGGCAGGTCCGAAAGCAGCTCCCGCGCGGCCGGCTCGCCGCCCGGATCGATCGTCGCCACCAGGAAGATCGCCGCGGACGTCAGCGGGCTCAGCACCGGCTGCGGAACGACCTGCCGGTCCGGCTGCGCCATCGCCACGCGCTCCCCCGCTGGTCGCATTCAGGCAATCCTGCACAGATCAGGAACGACTCCCCCGGACCTGGCCCAGCCGGACGCATCGCGCCCGCCGGCAGGGCGAAAGGGAGCCGCAAGAAGACTACCCTCCGTTGGCAGGGCGCGGCTGAGGTTCTGGCGGGCGCGGCCGAGGCTTGCGGTGCCGATCGTACGAAGGAGGGGAACGGTGAAGGTGGGTGTGGTCGGAGTCGGCGCTGTGGGGGCGGCCACGGCGCTGTCGCTGATCGAGCGTGGCGGGATGTGCCGGGAGATCGTCCTGGTGGACCGCACGATGCAGCGGGCCAACGGGGTCGCCGCCGATATGCGCTACGCCACGCCGCTGTCGCCGACGGTGGACGTGCGCGCCGGCGACTACCAGGCGCTGGGCGATGCGGCGCTGGTGATCATCACCGCCGGGGTGAACGAGCGGGCCGGTGGCGCCACCGACCGGTCCGATCCACAGGGACGGTTGCGGCTGCTGGACACCAACGCCAAGGTGTACGCCGAGATCGTGCCCAAGGTCGTGGCGGCCGCGCCGCGGGCGGTGCTGATGGTGGTCACCGACCCGCCCGACCCGCTGGCCGACCTCACCCGCCGGCTGGCAGAGGCCATGACCGGGTGTTCTCCACCGGCACCCTGATCGACAGCCTGCGCTTCCGCGTGCACCTGGCCGACCGGCTGCGGGTGCGGCCGCGCGACGTCCAGGCGATGGTGGTCGGCGAGCACGGCACCTCCGAGGTGCTGTTGTGGTCGTCGGCATCGGTGGGCGGCATTCCCGCCCTGGAGCTGCTCGGCCACGGCGGCCAACCCGTCGACCAGGTCAAGCAGGAGATCGAGAACGACATCCGCTACGCGAACATCACCATCATCGAAGGGACCGGGGCCAGCCAGTACGGCATCGGCGCGGTGTCGGCGCGCCTGGCCGAGGCGGTGCTGCGCGATGAGCGCGCTGTTTTGCCGGTGGCCGCGTACGCGCCGCGCTACGACGTGACCCTGTCGCTGGTCAGCGTGCTGGGCGCCGGCGGCGTCCAGCAGATGCACGAACCCGCCATGACCAGCGACGAGCGCGCCGCCCTGGAGCGCAGCGCTGCCGCCCTGCGCGAGGCGGCGCGCCGCGTCCTGGCTGTCAGGCCATGACCGCCGCATGGGCAATGACCCAGCCCTCGTACGTGTCCCAGAGCGAGGTGAATCCCTGACGCCGCTGGCAGAGCGAGGCCCGCCAGGCAGGTCTTGTTCACGCCGCCCGGGTCCTCGTCAGGGACCCCCTGCTGGTGCCCCGCCGCCGCTCGAACACGGCAGATTCGAGGCGGCAGGGCTCACCCACGCCGCGCTGGTGCAGGTCCGGGGACACCCGGGAGCAATTCCTCACGTGGCGGCAACAGAACTCCTACCCACCCTCCCAGTGGAAGGCGGCGGTCGGCGCCCGCCGCCAGCGTGACAGGACGCTCAGGCTGTCTTGGCTCACGACGCCTCCTTCCGCCGCCCGTTGGTGCCGCTCGGGCTGGAGGTGGGGTCCAGGATCGTGGCGACGACCGCCGAGTAGTCGAGGTCGCCGGCACCGGCCTGGAGCGCCCGCTCCAGCCAGCCGCGGGAGGCCGCTGCGAGCTTGAGATCCTGGCCAGGCCGGGTGGGGGTCTGGGTGACCAGGCGGAGGTCCTTGAAGGCATGGCGCAGCTTGAAGCTTGCCGGGTAGCTGCCGGACTGGATGTTGGCGCGCTTGGCCTTGACCGTGACGCCGATCGGCGAGTCGGACAGCACCTCCAGCAGGGTCACGCGGTCCAGCCCGAGCGTGTCGCCCAGTGCCAGGGCCTCGCCGAGCGCGGTGATGGCCACGCCGAGCGTCAGGTTGGCGACCAGCTTGGTCGCCGCGCCCGCCCCTGGCCCGCCCACGTGATGCGGGGTGCCAAGCGGCGCCAGCAGCGGCTGGACGTGCTCGAAGGCCGCCTGGGTGGCGCCGACGTAGATGGCGAGCCGGCCAGCGGTGGCCTCGGGAACGCTGCCACGCACCGGGGCGTCGACCAGGGTGACGTGGCTCGGCAGCCGCGCCGCGACCGAGCCGATCACCTGTGGGCCGACGGTGGACATGTCGATGAGCCACTGCCCAGCCTGGAGCGCGCCGGCCACGCCGTCGTCGCCGAACAGCACCTGCTCCAGCGCCTGCGGGGTGGCCACCATGGTGATGGCGGCGTCGGCTCCGGCCACGGCCTGGGCAGGCGAGGAGGCCGCCGAGGCGCCCCGGTCAACCAGCGGCCCGGTCTTGGCGCTGGTCCGGTTCCAGACGGTGAGGTCGTAGCCGGCCTGCAGCAGCCGGGTCGCCATCGGCGTGCCCATCTGCCCAAGGCCGAGGAACGCAAGCTTTGCCATTGGATCTCCTTCTCGTATGTGTGCCTGGCGTGGTCACATGCCTTCGGGGTGCGGGCCCCACACGGGTAGGGCAGCCGCCAGGATGGCGTCGATCTCGCCGAGGTCCTCGTCTGAGCGGAACCGCTCGCCGGTGAAATCGGGGCTCTTGCTGCGCCAGTCGTCGGGGGCGAAGGTGGTCGCGGGCGTCATCCGGCCGCTGAGCAGACCGTGGGCGATCGGCCCGTACCCCAGCACGCCGATGTCGTGCTTGGCGGTATACGGCAGAACCTCGTCCTCGATATCCCGGCGGAACAGGTGGTATGGCGGCTGCAGCGCCTCCAGCCGTCCAAACTCCCTCAATTGCTCCAGCTCGTCGACGCCGACCTCCTCGCGGCGGACCCGATCCCGCAGCGCCGCACCGAGCAGCCGCTCGGCGGCGCCGAACCCATAGCCCTGCGCGGTATCGAACAGGTTGATCCCCAGCTCCAAGGCCCGGTGGATGCTGGCCTTGCCGTCCTGGAGGTCGGCGGCGCCCCAGTCGCCGCCGAACACCCAGGTGCCGAACGCGACGGCGGAGACCTGCAGCTCGGTCTGCCCCAGACGAACCTGCCGCATGACGCTCCTCCTTCCTTCCTTCTACCTGCCGGCCTATGCGGCCTGCCTGGCCAGCTCCCGCTCGGTTCGGCGGTCCCGCTCCACCCGGCGGCGTCGTGGCCGCCTGCCGCCGATGACCCCCAGCGCCACCACGGCGCCCAGCACAGCGATGCCGGCCTGGGCGGCGAAGGTGGCGTGCAGCGCCCCGGTCATGACACCAGCAGGCTGGCCGGCAAGCCCGGCCCCGGTCCCGCCCAGCGCCACCACGCGCTCGCTGAGCAGGGCCACCAGCACGGCCAGCCCCACCGACCCGCCCAGCTGCTGGGCGGTCGAGGCGATCGCGGCGGCCGCGCCCTGCTCGCCGACGGCCACGCCGCTGCCGGCCGCCACGTACATGGTGGTGAAGGCCACGCCCTGACCAAGACCAGCGACGATCATGCCGGGCAGCAGGTCAGCCAGCGACCCGGCCGCGGGCAGCCGCAGGTACAACGCCAAGCCCACCGCGCCCACCGCCATGCCGGCGGCCAGCGTCCGGGCGATCCCCACGCGGCCCAGCAGCCGGCCGCCCACCTGGGTGCCGACCACCACCGACAGCACCAGTGGCAGGAAGCGCAGCCCGGCCTGGAGCGGGGCGTCGCCCAGGACCTGCTGCAGGTACAAGGTGAGGAAGAACAGCTGCAGACCGAACGAGGACATGAACGCCGCCGTCACCAGGACCCCACCCCGGACCGTGCGGCTGCGCAGCAGCCACGGCGGCATGAGCGGTGCTTGTGCGCGTCGCTCGACGGCGGCGAACAACCCGAGCAGCACCAGACCGGCCGCGGTTTCCAGCAGCGTGCGGAGCGAGCCCCATCCCACGGTGGGCGCCTGGACCAGGGCGTCCACGATCGCCATCGCCCCCAGAGTGACCAGCAGGGCACCAGGCAGGTCGAACCGCCGAGCTGCCGACGACGGCCGGCCGGCCGGCAGCAGCAGCGGCGCCAGCACCAGCAGCGCCGCGACGATCGGGACGTTGACAAAAAACACCGCCGGCCAGCCGAACACCCCGGTGAGCACGCCACCAGCCAGGACGCCGACCGACAGGCCACCAGCGCCAGCCGACCCCCACACCGCGATCGCCCGGGTGCGCTGGCGGCCCTGGTCGAAGATGGTGTTGACCAGCGACAGGGTCGCCGGGAACAGCAGCGCCCCGCCGATCCCCTGCACGGCGCGGCTTGCCACCAGCAGACCGCCGTGGTGGGCGAGCCCTCCCGCCAGGGAGGCCACCCCGAACAGGCCCAGCGCCGCCATGAACACGCGGCGCCGACCCAGCAGGTCCGCGGCTCGGCCGCCCAGCAGCAGGAACCCGCCGAAGGTCAGGGTGTAGGCGCTGATCACCCACTGGACCGTCCCGTTGGCGAAGCCAAGGGCCCGGCCGATGTCGGGCAGCGCCACGTTGACGATGGAGTAGTCCAGCGCGATGACCAGCTGGGCGGTGGCCAGCACCGCCAGCGCCGCTGCGTTTGCACGATGAGCTTTCATGCCTTCCAGGTTCGCCCATCGGCCGGTGCGCGTCTGCACGGCCAGCGGCCATCCTGGCCCCCGGACGGCTGGAGTCCCGGCATACCCGCCAGCTGCAACACTGGTCGATAACCTGGCGGCTGCCGAGGAGAGCAGGCCCACGACGAGCCAGACACGATGGCCAGACGCGGGCTGAGAAGAGGAGTGCGTCACGTCCGTACAGCTTGGGCGCCACGCCGGCCGGGCGACTGGCTCGCTCACCGGCCGGCGCGGCGGAGGCTCACCCCGACCACGACCACGGCAGCCAGCGGCGGCAGCCACCACGCGGCCACGCCCGTCGTGTGCAGCAGCCAGGTCACCACCAGCACCACCGCCACCGTCGCCGCCACGGTCCAGTCGTCGCCGATGATGAAGCCGTACCAGAACCAGCCGAAGCCCCCAAGCCAGCGCACGATCACGGTCACCGCCCCCCTTCCTGCGTAACGAGCCGGTGCGTGCGGCGACGCAGCAGTCCGACGTAGCCGGCGGCCGCCAGCACGTACCACCCGACCAGGCCCAGGATTGCGGCGTCGCTGCCCGGCCACGCGACCCCGAGCCCTTCCACAGCCCAGAACGTCCCGAAGCTGGACAGCAGCGTCCCCACCACAAGCTGCAGGGCGCTACGCGGGATGCGCTGCACCACCCCCCGGGCCAGCAGTCCCGCGCCCGCGATCACCACGAACGCCGCGGCCGCGCCGAGCAGGGCGCTGCCAAGCGCCTGGGCGGTGAGGCCGAAGCTGACCACGATGAACGCAACCTCCAGGCCCTCCAGCAGCACCCCCTTGAACGACAGCACGAACGCGGTCCAGTCCACGCCGTGCGCGGGCACGCCCGCCGCGGAGGCGGCGCGCTCGCCCATGCCTCGGAGGCCGTTGGCGCTCACCCGGCTGATCCCCTTGCGCAGCCACTGCAGCCCGAAGACCAGCAACAGCGACCCGATCACCAGCTGCAGCGCGCCGATCGGCACGTTTGTGAGCGCGGTGCCGAACGCCAGGACGAGCACGCCGAGGACGGCGAGGCCGCCGCCGGCGCCGAGCCAGGTCGACCGCCAGCCGCGCACGCTGCCGACCCCGACGACGATGATGACCATCTCGATGACCTCGACAGCGGCGGCCAGGAACGTGGTGACGAACACCGAGGAGTGGCTCACGGCGACCTCCTACGTCGGGTGCAGCCTCAAATAATCGAACGCGGCTCTCATAGGTTGCCCCGTCGGCGCTGCAGTTGCTTGGCGCGGGTGATGGCAGGGTCTCGAGGGTCTAGCGAGAGGATCGGCTCCCATTGCCGGCGCCAGCCAGTGTCGGTCGGCCGTCCGCCCTGCTTGGTGATCCGCACCTGCTGCATCGCGCACCGTCCGATCGTGAGGATGTCGATCCTTGCCGTCGAGGATCGCGCTGGAGCGGCCCGGCGTCTTCAGGGGCAGCACCCGTCCGGGTTCCCGGCGGGCTGCCATCTGGGGATACCGGCCAGCGGTACCGGGAGTTTGGCGCTGGCCACGACGACAGCCGACCCGGTGACCGCGAAGCTGGAAGGCGTCAGGAGACAGCCCGAGGAGTTATCAGGCGGTGTGAAATGCGGCAGCCAGAAGCGAGACCCGATCTGCGATCCGCGCTTGCCTCGGACGACCATGAGTATCCGCCGGGACGGCTGGCGGGTGTCAAGCGAGGAGAGACATCGGATCCCGGCTATCCGCAACCACAGGCCGCGGAGGTCGAGAGTGCGCGCCTGCTTGCCAACGATGCGCGCCAGACCCTGCTTGCCGGGGGGTTCCCGGACCAGGACATCGACCGGCTGGCCGATGACTTCATCGCCGAAGACCGCGGCCAGGAGGCTGAAGCGTTCATCGACTGGGCACGCCACGTCAAGCGAGCCACCACCGCTCAATCAGGCTGAAATAGCCCGGTAGTCGGTGCCGCGCCGCTCAGCGCGCTGGGTCACCACGAACGCCGACAGGGCGATCAGCAACATCCGGTGCGGCCGAGCGGGTCGCCCAGCCGCCCGGCCGGTACCAGCGCCAGCCCGAAGCCCAGCGCGTAGCCCGCCAGCTGCAACACTGGTCGATAATCTGGCGGTTGCCGAGGTGAGAGGGCGCACGATGAGCCAGACGCGGGTGGTGGTAGCCGACGACGACGTGCTGCTGCGCGAGGGGCTCGCCAGCCTGCTGGAGCGCTCCGGCTACCAGGTCGTCGGCCAGGCCGGCGACGGCCCGCAGCTGCTCGCGCTGGTCCGCCAGCACCTCCCCGACCTGGCCGTGGTCGACATCCGCATGCCGCCGACCCACTCGACCGAGGGGCTGGAGGCGGCCCAGCTGATCCGCCAGGAGCTTCCCGAGGTCGGCATCCTGATGCTGTCGGCCTTCGTGGTCGTTGAGCACGCGATGCAGCTGCTGGCAAGCGGCCGGCGGGTCGGCTACCTGCTCAAGCGCCGCGTCACCGACGTCGACGACTTCATCGACACGCTGGAGCGCATCCTCAGAGGGGGATCAGTCGTGGACCCTGCGCTGGTCCAGGAGCTGGTGGCGGTCCACCGCCGCCACGACCCGCTGGCGGCGCTGTCGGCCCGCGAGCGCGAGGTCCTGGCGCTGATGGCCGAGGGGCGCTCCAACGCCGGCATCGCCCGTCGCCTGTGGGTCACCGAGGGAACCGTCGAGAAGCACGTGCGCAGCATCCTCACCAAGCTCGACCTGCCCGAGACCGACGACGACCACCGCCGCGTCCTGGCGGTCCTCACCTACCTCGAAGGGCATTAGGAGGTTCGGCGGCGGTCGCGGTCGCCGGTGCCGCCGAGGACCTCGCGGATGGCGCGTGCTGACAGGTTGGACTTGCACAGCAACCCGGCGGCCGGGCTGGCCGCGATCAGGTCCGCGAAGTCCTCCTCGGCGTCGGCGGAGATCAGGATCACGCTCGACGGCTCCAGGGTGGTCTCGCGCTGGAGCCGCCGGGCGAGATCCAAGCCGCTCTCGCCGCCGAGGTCGACGTCGACAAGGGTGGCGTCCGGCTGGAGCTCCTCGGCCCGTCGAAGCGCCTCCGCGCCCGTTGACGCGACCCCGACCACGGCGATCCCCTCCCGCTCCAGCAGGGCGCGGGCGGACTGCAGGAAGTGGGGGCTGTCATCGACGATGAGGCAGCGTAGCGCCATGCGGCAAGGATCGCAGGCGCTATGCCCTGGCGCATTTCGGCTAGTTGGAAACTGTGGCATCGTCGGCGCCTCGGGGAGCCACACGGGTCGCCCGCCGCCAGCACCAGCGCAGCAGGAGCAGCCCGATCAGCGCGTCTACCGCCAGTAGCGCCCAGTCCAGCGCCGTGAACAGGTGCACCTGCGTGGTGGTCGGGGCCGGCGCCCGGCCCTGCTCGATCAGCAGCCACTCCAGCCGCGTGCCGGTCAGCAGCAGCGTCAGCCACACCGCGATCTGCTGCGAGGCGTCCCACAGCGCGTGCAGCGCCGCCACCACCAGATACCAGCCCAGCACCGCACCGGTCGGCCGCAGCCGGCCGCGGCGCGCCGCGGCGCCAAACAGCGCACCGCCCAGGATCGCCGTCCACAGCCCGTGCCCGACGGGCGCGAGCACGCCGCGGAGCACCTCGGTCTCGACCAGGCTCACCAGCGACAGCCCGCCAGAGGTGAACAGCGCGTTGAAGGCGTACCCGGCGCTCTCCAGGGCGGCGAAGCCGAAGCCGACCGCCGCGCCCAGTACGATCCCGTCCCGCACCGTGTAGCGGGCCAGGCGCCGTGCGAGCAGCCACAGCGCCGCGAGCTTGACCGCCTCCTCGATCAGCCCGACGTAGATGTAGGTCCCCGCCGACGGAGACTTGAGGAACTCGCCCTCCAGCAGCGAGGCGCCGAGCGTGCCGAGCACGCCACCGGCGACGAAGGCGGTGAAGATCCGCTGGACGGTGACGACCTCGTCGGCGCGCTGGAAGGAGTAGGCGACGAAGGTGGCCGGGACCAGGAAGCTGCCCAGCAGGATGATCGTGGGGATCAGGTTGGGGTTCTGGGTCGCGAAGGTGACGATCACGGTGGCGACCCACAGCGCCAGGCCGCCAAGCAGGATCCGCACCCAGGTGCGCCGCAGCCGCGGTGGGCGCGCCGGCGTCACCGTGGTGGCGCTGTCCGGTCTGCCGAGGATGGTGGTGACTGGTGGCATGCTCGCTCCTTGCCCATGCGGCCCGTGCCAGGTCGCTTCACAGCCATCAGGATGCTGCGCCGGGGGCCTGGTGTCCTCACCGCTAGCGCCCCACCTCGACCCAGGCGGGCTGGACTCTCGCACCCCCCACTAGCTGCAAGGCGGCGGCGCAGGTGGAGGTCTTCCACCGCTCGGGGCTTCGGGTGCAGGTTGGTGTGCTCGGCGGCGTCCCTCAGTCCTCTGAGGTGAGCCAGGCATAGAGGCTGTCGAGGTCCGTGTCGTCAAGGAGGTGGCCGCCGGCTAGCAGCTCACGGCGCTCAGCGCCGGGAACGTGGGCGATGAGCCATTCAGCGTGACCACGAGGGCTGAGCACGTCGTCTGGCCCGTACCGGACGCTCACGAGCGCGGTCATGGCGAGCGGACACGCATGGCGTATCTGGGCGGCGTCGATGGCTGGATCGACGACATCATGGCGATGACTCGCTCCTGGGGCTTTGACCTCTCACAGATCGACTGGTCGGTGACCACCTCGGCGAGTCCCTCGACGACCACCGGGCATTACCCTCGAAATTCAAACGGAGGACGCCGGTGCCGTATGCGATGGGACCGGCGCACATCATGTGGTTGCCTCAGGGTCGACGGTGGGCCGGCGGCGTGCGCGGTCAACCCGCGGGCGCACTGATCGAGGAATCGCCCGAGGCCCCGCTCGAGAAGCCGCCCGGTCCCGAGGATCTTGGGGGAGGAACGCCGCGCGCCACCTGATCGCCGTCCCATCCGGTGTGCTCTGCGGGTTGACCTGTGCATGACCCGTCGATGCTCCGTGTAGACCTGGGAGTTGCCCAGCCACGAGCGGTCCACATGTGCGCCGGTCCCAAGCCCGAGCCTTGCGCGGAGCTCCGGGGCTTCAGGGTCGGGATCGAACGCACGCCGCGGTGGGACGCTCAGGGCCCCTTGTCACCGCTTGGCTGGACCAGCTCGACGAGCAGCCCGTCGAACGCGGCGGGGTACACAAAGGCCACGGTGGATCCCATGCCCCCCGGCCGAGGAGCAGGCTCTACCAATGGCAGCCCGGCCAGCCGGAGGGACGAGACTGCGGCGGCGACGTCGTCGACCTCGAAGCCCACATGGTGGAGCGATGGTCCGCGACGGTCCAGGAACCGCTGGACGGTGCCGGGACCGGTCGGCTCGAGCAGCTGCACGAAGCCGTCGCCCACGCGGAGCATCCGCTCGACGAAGCCGTCCCCCAGCTCCTCGCTGACGTCCTCCAGCGCTAGTGCCTCCCGGAGAGCCCACGGCATGGTGGAGCCGGAGGGGTGCGCGAAGGCTACGTGGTGGATCCTCCTGATCATCTCAACGACCGTCCTCGTGCTCTCGGGTACGTGGCGGGGGAACCGGCCGACTCCGCGGTAGCCTGCTGGCCGGCAGTCGGCGTAGCGGGGTCACTGGGAGCCCGAGACTGGTCCGGTGATCTCGTACACGTTGCCGTCGGGGGCACGAAAGAAGCTCCATCCCCTGCCTCCATCGACCGAGTACATCGGCCCGATGAGCTGGTGGCCGGCGGCGTCCAGCTCGGTGCGTGCTGCCGTCACGTCGTCCACCAGGAAGCCGACCACGGGACCGGAGTCGAAGTGGAGGTGGTCCGGCTCGTCCTCCCCGAAGATCTCCACCAGTGACCCGTCGGGGAGCTGCCAGATCACCATGTCGTCCACGCGGGACTTCAGTTCGAGGCCCATCGTGTCGCCGAAGAGTCGATCCATCTCCCCGAACCGCGAGGTTCGAGAACCGACGAAGGTGATCCCTCTGACCTGCATCGCCTTCCCCTTCTCGCCGTCGGCTCACGCGTTCGGCGCCATGGCCTCCATCGTCCCGCGGACGTTCCCGAACCCCACGATCGCCGGGTGGTTGAGGCCGGCGTCGACGAATCTCTGGAGTCCTTCCCGGCAGTCGTCGAGGGTACCGCAGAGGGTGATGTCGTCGATCAACTCGTCGGAGATGAACTTCTTCCCGGCTTCGCCGCCGCCTGCGTTCACCGCCGCCACCAGCGCCTCGTATTCGGGCCACGCGGTGGTGTGCCGCGTCACGTCCGGCAACCGGGCGAGGTAGACCGCGAGCATCGGGCGGAGGAACTCGTGCGCCTCCTCCTTGGAGCCGGCCACGGTGGTGATGATGATCATCGACACGTCGAAGCCGTCGCTGATATCCCGTCCGGCCCGCTCTGCGCCGGTCCGGATCCAATCCATGGCCGACCGGATGTAGGAGGCGGGGAGGAAGGCGTTCAGCAACACGCCGTCGCCGATCTCACCGGCAAGCTCGCAAGCCTTCGGTCCGGTGCTTCCGATCCAGATCGGAATGCGACGCCGGCGAGGCTCGAAGTCGAGCTCGGCTTCGTCGAGCTTGACGATCTCGCCGTCGTAGTCGATGTGCGTCCCGTGGCCGTTCCAGATCGCGCGGCAGGCGTCCGCGTACTCGCGCAGGGCGACCAGCGGCTTGCGGTACTCGATTCCCTGCCCCCGGATAAGGACCCGCGACCCAGCGCCAAGGCCGAGCACCATCCGCCCTCCCGAGATTTCGTCCAGCGTGGCGAAGGTGTTGGCGAGGAGGAGCGCGCTCCGCGTGAAGATCGGGACGACGCACGGCCCGATCGTCACCCGGTTGGTCATCGACGCCAGGACGCCGCAGACGGTTGCCGCGTCGCGCGAGTAGTTGTGCTCGGCGAACCACACGCTGTCGTAGCCGAGCTCCTCGGCCCGCTTGCCGATCGCGACCGAGTCCCCGACCTCGAGGTTGTTGAGCATTGCGAAGCCGAGCTTCATGGCGCCTCCCTTCGATCGAGCCAACCGCCAGCCGGTCCGCCCATTCAGAACGCCCCGCGTGAGGAGGCGCCGTCGACCTGCACGGCCGAGCCAGTGACGTACTCCGACAGGTCCGACGCCATGACCACCACCACGCGGGCCACTTCCTCCGGTGCCGCCAGCCGTCGCAGCGGCAGGCGCGAGGCGTAGTCACGCGCGTAGGTGTCCGGCTCCACGCCCTCGTCGTCCGCCCACGTCCGCATGGCGTCGCGCACCCGATCCGTCTCCGTCAGGCCTGGGTTGACGGCGACCACCGTGATCCCATCCGAGGCCAGGAGCTCGGCGAGGGTCTTCGTCAGGTGGAGCACGTCGATACCGCCCAGCACCTCGATGGCCTGGTCCATGCCCGAGGCTGCCCCCTCGGCCGTGCTCAGGTCGACCGGCACGGGCCGCGTGCGTACCTGGTGCCGGCCCTCCAGCTCTCCCGCCAGCTCCACGAGGGCAGGTTCGCTCCGGGCGAGCAGGGCCAGGTCGGCCCCTTCGGCGGCGAGCTCCCTGGCGACCATGGCGCCGATGCCACGGCTGGCTCCCGTCACCACGCACCGCTTTCCCCCCAGGCCCAGCTTCACTGGGGGTGCTCCATGTCGACCTCACCACCGTGGCCGGTGAAGTCGCGTCTGGGCGGATGGAGCGCCTCGATCGTCACGACCGTCTCGTCACCGACGACCCGTCCGCCGTGGCGCACCCCAGAAGGAGCGTGGATGACACCGCCGGGGCGAACCACCCGCTCGTGGCCTCCCACGGAGAACTGGAGGGCGCCCTGGAGCACCACGATGATCTGTTCGTGAGCGTGGACGTGGAGCGGGAAGTCGCGTCCCGGGGCCATCTCCGCCCGGATCACCTGCACCCGCTCGCCGGTGACGGCCCAGATCACGTCGCCAGGCACGACTTCCTCGCCGCCGCCGGGGACCCAGTCGTGGAAGTAGCTCATGACCGGGGCCTCACAGGAGCGGCGCGGTCGAGCGGTCCTGGCGGAGCACCCGTCCTCGCCGGGAGGGAGTCTCGTTCACCTCGCCGCGGTCGTACAGGACCTCGCCGCCGCCGATCGTCGTCCTGGCCCAGCCCTTGGCGACCAACCCCTCGTACGGCGTGTAGTCGGAGAACGAGTTGAGGACCTCCGCGGTGATCGGCACTTCGCGCTGGTCGTCAAGGATGACGAGGTCCCCGTCGCTCCCCACCTCGACGGTTCCCTTCTGCGGGCTCAACCCGAACAGCCGGGCGGCGGTGGACGAGGTGAGCTCGACGATGCGGGGGAGGGACAGCCGCCCCTCGTTCAACCCCCCTGTAAGGAGCGAAGGGAGGATCATCGTCATCCCTGAGGGAAGGCCAGGCCCCACATCCCAGATCGTGCCCTCCCTGGTGGCCAGTGAGTAGTCGCAGTGGTCGGAGCCCATCCAATCGATCTGGCCCGTGGCCAGGGCCGACCACAGCTTCTCGGAATCCTTCGTGCTCCGGAGGGGTGGGTTCACCTTGCCCCACGTCCCCAGCGGCATGTCCTGGTGGAGCATCAGGTACTGGGGGCAGGTCTCCATGTACAGGTGCGGGTAGCTCGCCTTGGCGTCCGCAAGGAGTGCCGGCCCGGCGCCCACGCTGTTGTGGATGATCCCGAGCGGCGCCCCCGCGACCTCCGCAAGCTTCACCGCCCGGACGATGGCCTCCTCCTCAGTGAACGCGGGCCGGTACTGCGACCAGATGGCCGTCTCGGTGGCGCCGGGGTTCTCGGCGATCATCCGCTCGCGGAACCGCAGGATCACGTCGATGCTCTCCGCGTGCACCAGCGCCATGACCCCCCGAAGGGCCGCGACCTGGAGTAGTCCCTCGTACAAGGCCCCGTCGTCGACCCCGCTGATCCCGTAGGCGGCCTCGGCCCCCTTCATGGCCATGTGGAATTTGTAGGAGGTGATCCCGAGCTCGTCCACCGTCCTCGGGATCTCTAAGACCTGCGTGTCGTTCCGGACCAGGGCATGGAAGAACATGTCGATGAACGCGCGCTGCTCCACCGCCTTGACGTGCTCGTCGTAGACGTCGAAGAACGACCCAGGAGACAGGAGGTAGTGCATCATCGTGGTGACGCCGCCCGTCACCGCTGCCCGGCTCTCGTTCCAGCAGGCGTCCTCGAACGACTGCGACAGCCCAAGATGCACGTGGGCGTCGATGCAGCCGGGGATCACGTAGCGCCCCTCGACGTCGATCGTGGTCTCGGCCGACGGACGGTCGTGCGGTGGCAGCAGCGCCTGCACCCGGCCGTCGCCGACCAGCACGGTGGCGGGCGCCGCACCCGTCGGCTTCACCAACACACCATTCGCCACCGTGAGCGTGCTCATCGGCCCTCCCATCCCTCGTAGGCCTTCTCGACCAGCGACACTTTCTCCCGGCCCGGCTTCTGGAAGGTCCCAGGCGGAACGATCTCCACCGAGGCCCTGGCCCGGCACAGCTCGTGGATCGCCCGCTCCACCCGCCGGGCCAAGTCCGGCTCGTCCTCCGGCCTGACCCCTTCCGCTCGCTCGACCCGGACACGGAGCGGTCCGGAAACGGCTTGGAGCGGGCTCTCCTTCACGACTCGCACGGCGCCGGTGGTATCGGGACGCATGCTCAGGACGATGTCCTGGATCGCTGTTGGATGGACGTTCACGCCCCGCACGATGATCACGTCGTCCGTGCGGCCGAAGCACCGGATCTTCGGGCTTGTCCGCCCGCAGGGGCAGGCGGTCCCCGTCACCTCGACGATGTCGGCGTGCCGGAAGCGGAGGACGGGCGTCGCCTCCCGCTTGAGGTGGCTGTAGACGAGCTCGCCGACGGTCCCTTCCTCAATGGGCAGCGGCGTCTGGTCCTCGAGCGACACGATCTCCACGAACACCGAGTCGGCGGCCTGGAAGTGCATCCCCGTACGGTCCTCGCACTCCGCCCACAGGACCGGGCAGAGGTCGGTCCCTCCCATCACCTCCCGCAGCTCGGCCCCCCAGAGCTCCTCGACATGCGCACGGAACGGAGGGATCCCTCCGCCCGGCTCACCACCGACGTAGATGCGGCGGACCGACAGGTCGCTGGCCGGGACGCTGAGCACCTCCTCGCTCTGCTCGCCGAGGTAGGCGGCGAAGCTGGGCGTGGCGACCAGGGCATTCGGTTCCAGGTCCCGGATCACGTTCAGCAGCCATCGGGTCCCAGGCTCGGCCCCGGCCGGGATCACCGCGGCTCCCAGTGCGGCGACCCCTTGCACCATCGGCAGCCCACCGACCCAGGACCGGCTCATCCCCAGCGCCTGGAGGACCCGGTCGCGCGGGCGGAACCCCACCGTCCAGTAGGAGCGGCGGATCACCTCGGTCCAGTCGGCGAGGTCCGCAGCGGTCAGGGCGACGTACGAGGGACGACCGGTGGTCCCCGAGGACGAGTGGAACTGCACCAGGTCGCTCGGGTCCGCGGCCAGGTGATCGCCGAGTGGCCGGCGGCGCTCCAGGCTCACCCGGATCTCGTCTTTGGTGGTGAACGGGAACCTCGGGAGGTCGGCCACGCCGCCGACGGCGTCGGGCGTCACCCCCGCGGCAGCGAGCTTCTGGCGGTAGAACGGGGACCGCTGCCACAGGTACCGCACCTGCCGTCGGAGCAGGGCGTCCTGGAGATCCCACAGCTCCGTCTCTGAAGCAGCCTCGATCGGGTGGGCGTGCCCTCCGCTCACGTTCAGCTCCCCGTGTACCGCGCTCCAACGGACCTCATCGGACGTACGCGAACCGTCCGGTGTCGAGGAGGCCTGCCGCATCCGCCTGACCGACCAGGCGCACCGCCGTCTCTCGGGCCTTGGCGACCACTTCCTCCTCGTCCATGGTCAGCACCTGCCGGTCCTTCATCACCACCCGGCCGTCGACCACCACGGTCATGACATCCGCGGACCGGCAGCAGTAGACGATGCTCGACACCGGCTTGAGGGCCGGGGTGCTGTGCGGCGTGGCGAGGTTCACCACCGCCAGGTCGGCCTTCTTCCCGACTTCGAGTGACCCTGCCTTCGCCCCCATCCGGAGTGCCTCAGCTCCGTTCCGGGTGGCCATCTCCAGGGCGGCCTCGGACGTGAGGGCCTGCGGGTCGAGGAGGAAGACCTTCTGGAGGAGGACGGCCGCCTTCATCGCCTCGAACAGGTCCTGCGTGTTGTTGCTTGCCGCCCCGTCACTGCCCAACGCGACGTTCACACCGCGCTCGAGCATCCTGGGGACGGGCGCCACGCCGGCAGCCAGGTACTCGTTGCTCACCGGACAGTGGGCCACCGACGTCTTCCGGTCGGCGAGGATCGCGATGTCGCCGTCGGTCAGCCAGATGGCGTGGAAGAGCAGGACGTCGGGACCAAGGCCGTCGATCGAGTCCAGGTACGAGATGATCGTCGAGCCGGTCTCCCGCCTGATCTGGTTTGCCTCTTCGGCCACCTCGCCGGCGTGGAGGTGGAACCCGGTGCCGTAGCGGCTGGCGAGCTCGCGGAGCCCGGCCACCAGGTCGGGCGTGGCGAACAGCGTGTACAGGGCCTCAGCACACACCCTGATCCGGCCGTTCGCACCCCCATGCCAGGCCTTGATGAACCGTTCGGTCTCCTCGACGGCTTTGGTCGTCGGTTCGTTGAATTCGGGCGGCCGGTCGCCCTGGTCCGAGGACGCCCGTCCGATCACGCCGCGCATCCCCGTCTGGGCCACGGCTTCGGCCACTTGGTAGACGGATTCGGAGTCCTGGATGACGTAGAAGCTGTCGGTCAAGGTGGTGACCCCGCCCTTGAGCATCTCGAGACAGGCAAGCTGGGTTCCGATGAACGCGTCGGGTGCCCTCAGGTGGCTGGACAAGGGATAGATCATCCGCTTCAGCCATTCGAAGACCGGCAGATCGTCGCCGAGCCCCCGGTACAGCGACTGGAAGCCGTGGGTGTGCGCGTTCACCAGGCCCGGGATGACCGCGGCGCCCTTAGCGTCGACCACCTGGTCGGAGGTGAAGGCCGCTTCGATCTCCCGGCGCTCGCCGACCGCCACGATGGCGTTGCCATCGACGGCGACCGCACCGTCGACGAACACCTGCCGTTCCGGGTTCATCGTCACCACGGCGCCGCCCGAAACGAGCAAGGAGACGTTCCTCACCTGGCTTCCAGCTTCCACCGCCATATGCTCCTCTCCCCTGTGAATGGCGGGAACCCTCGGCCGATGCATTCCTGTGAGGCCATGAGATCGTATATCGTATGTCGCACACGAGCCCCAAGACAAGGCTCTCGGCCGCGAGGCCGGCCGGATCCTGCGCTACGCCCGGGGGACGCACGAGGAGGATGGTGTTGGGAGCGATGGGCCTGCCGGGAAGCCGGTGATGGGGGCCAGACGACTGCTCGTCCTCGACGCCGGGACCTGCCGGTTGGCCGAGTCTCGGGTCCGCCGAGGGGGAACCGACGCGCAGACGGTCATCCCGATGCCGATGTTCGCCATCGACACGGAGGATGGCTGGGTCCTGTTCGACACGGGGTGCGACCCGAGGGTCGTCACCGACCCGGAGGGGACCTGGGGCAAACTCGCACGGGCGTTCCAGGTGGAGATGACTGAGGACGATCATCCCGTCCACCGGCTCCAGTCGGTCGGGGTTCGCGCCGAGGACGTCACGCACGTGGTCGTGTCCCACCTCCACATGGACCACGCGGGAGGGCTCCGGTTCTTCCCCCACTCCCGGATCCACGTCCAGAAGACCGAGTACCGATGGGCGCTGCACCCCGACCGGGTAGCCGGGGCGGGGTTCCTCCGTTCGGACTTCGACCACCCGGAGCTCACCTACGAGCTGCACGAGGGCGACGCGGAGATCGTGCCCGGGGTCCACGTCGTGCTGACCGACGGGCACACTCCAGGGCATCAGTCGCTGGTCGTTGACCTTCCAGTGGGCCGGTTCCTGATCACCGGCGACGCGGCCTACGAGCGCCGCCAGCTCGACCGGCTCGTCCCTCCCCCGGTGACCACCGACGATGGCGCCGCCGTCCGCTCGCTGGCCCGGATCCGGGCCTTCGAGGTACGGGACGGGGCCACCGTCCTGGTGAACCACGACCAGAAAACCTGGGATTCCATGCGGGTCGTTCCAGACCAGGAGCCCACGTGACCGACCAGGTCCGGGTGGAGGTCGACGGACCGTTGGGCCGGCTGGTCCTTGACCGCCCGGAGAAGGGCCACGCCTGGCTGGCCGGGATGTGGACCACCGCCGCCCGCCTCCTCGAGGAGCTCGCCGGACGGTCCGACGTGGCGGTCATCCTCCTGGACTCCAGCGGCGACCGGGTCTTCAGCGGCGGCGCCGACCTCGTCGAGCTGGCCTCGATCGCTGGGACGGAGGCTGGCGCCTCGGACATCCTGCACCGCATCGAAGGGGTGATGGCCGCCATCGAGGCCGTCCCCCAGCCGGTGGTCGCCGTGGTGTCGGGGACCGCCATCGGGGCGGGCCTGGAGATCGCCGCGGCGGCCGACCTCCGGGTCGCCGCGGACACCGCCCGGTTCGGGATACCGGCGGCGCGGATCGGCGTCGTGACCACCCGCACCGACGTGGCCCGTATCGTGCGGGTGGCCGGCCCGGCGCTCGCCTTCGACCTCCTGCTCACCGGGCGCATCCTGGACGCCCATGAAGCGCTGGCGTCAGGGATCGTGTCGTTCGTCCGTCCCGCCGAGCAACTCCGGGAAGCCGCTAGGGACCTGGCGCTCCGCATGGCCGCCTCCTCGCCGGTCAGCCTCCGCGAGATGAAGCGCCACCTCCTGGCGGTGTCGCCCGCGGCGGCGTGGGACCCGGACGCGTACCGCTCCTCGGTGGACGCACTCGCGTCGGCGGACTTCCGGGCGCGGTCGGCGGCGTTGACCTTCCGACGTGGACGACACGACCGCGATGAGCAACCAGCGGCGTCCGAAGAGGATTCGTGAGGCCGGGTCAGGAACGGTCGAGCAGGCGGGCCTCAGCCACGAACCGGCTTCGGTACCCGGGCGAGCAGCTCCTGCCGCCGGCGCTCGACGGCCCCGTGGTAGTCGTAGCTCTGGAACCGCTTCTCGTCGCGTCCTGGGAGGAGCCCGGTCCCCCGCCGGCCTGGTTGGCCGAAGGCGAGCATGGCGAGTGCCCATTGCCCGGCCGCACCGCCGACAGTGAAGTGGCTCACGTGGAGGCGGTCTCCGAGGTAGACGTCCAGGGGACGGACCGTCCCTTCCAGGACCGCCTGCAGCGTTTCCTCGTCGGACTCGACCAGGATGCACCGCCGCCAGTCGTGCTCGTGCCGCCGATCGCCTTCCGCGACCTCGACCCGGCCGCCGCCGGTCGTCAGGCAGGCCCAGGTGCCGTCGTCAGTCCCGAACCAGGCCATCTCCGCCGGGTCGACCGGAGCGGGCACCCACCGGAACTGGATCGCCGCGTCGAAGGCTCCGCTGAAGCGACGCCCCGCGTCGGTCGAATCGAGGCGATCGGCGAACTGGTGGAGCAGGTCGACGATGTTGTTCCCCGTTGCAGGCCACCCTTCAGATCGCGAACCGGCCGCTCCTGGCGCGGCGATGTATCAGATATAATACCTCAACTTCATCGCTCGGCGAGACTGGGGAGGAGGGCTCCACCGTTGTCAACGGGCGCGTACATCCTTGAGCTGATGGGTGGAGCTCGCAACCTCGTGCAGTACGCGAACCTGGCTCCGGGAGAAGAGGTCGTCCTCGCCGCGGGAACCCAGGTGGACCCGATCGTCACCCAGGCCGTCCTCGCCGCCCTGTCCGAGCAACCCGTGACGATCACCACCGTCGTGGTCCCCGACCCGGGGCCGCTGTTCCACGAGCCACCCCTGCCCGTGGTCGAGGCGGTGGCCGCGGCCGACACGCTCATCGACGTCGGCGCGCACATCTGGGGGCACACCAAGGCCTGCTTCGTCTCGATGACCGAGTACCTCACCAAAGGGGTCCTGGTCTCTCCCCCCGTCCGCCCCGACGTGTTCACCAGCCGGGCGGCGAAGTTCCCCGTTGACCTCCTCCACGCCATCGAGCTCCGGATCTTCGACATGGTCCAGCAGCCCGACGGGACCCCGTACCACCTGGTCGCGCCGAACGGCACCGACGTGCAGGGGCAGGTCTGGCGCGACCGCACGGGACAGGGGTGGGGCTCGATCGCCGGACTGATGCCCGGTGACTTCCTGGTGTGGCCGCCTGGAGTGGTCGGCTTCCTCCCCCCGAAGGCCGTTGAAGGTACGGCCGTGTTCGACTCGTTCGTTGGAATTGGCAAGACGAGCGCGCCGGTCACCTACGTCATGGAGGGCCAGCACATCGTCGAGGTGCGGGGCGGCTATGAGGCGGAGGGCATCCAACGGATGATCGCCGCGGCCACCAACGGCGATTTCGTCGCCGAGATCATGTGGGGGGTCAACCCGGCCAGCCGGGTCGACCTGACCACCCGCCCGGTCTCGCTGGAAGCGGAGCGGTCGCCCCAGACGCTGCACATCGGGATCGGGGACGAGAAGCTGGCGGGCTCGCCGATCCGCTCGGTGCGTCCCGACGGCTCGACGTTCCACGTCGACGCGATGATGGTCTACCCAACGCTCACCGTCGGCGACGAGACGGTGCTGGACCGTGGCCGCCTCCCGTTCCTGGAGGAGGACGGGTTCCGCGAGCTGGCGGCCGAGTTCGGCGACCCCGACGGGCTCCTCGCCTACCCCCAGGTGCGGGGGTACTGAGATGAACGCGGTCCGGTGGACCTCGAGCTGAAGGGGCGGGTGGCTCTGGTCACCGGGGGCAGCTCCGGGATCGGGGCGGCGATCGCCTACACGCTGGTCTCCGATGGGGCGGCGGTGGCGATCTGCGGGCGCCAGGTCGAGCCCCTCGAGGAGGTCGCGGCGTCGCTCCCCGACGCTCGGCTGGTCCTCCCGGTCCAGGCGGACACGGGATCGCCCGAGCAGGTCCGACAGCTCGTCGAGCGGGTCGTCGAGCACTTCGGTGCGCTCGACATCCTGGTGAACAACGCTGGCTCGTCGCTGTTCGCGCCCCTCGAGGAGGTCCCGGACGAGCGGTGGGTGAGCGATCTCAACGTGAAGCTCGTCGGGTACGCCCGCTGCCTGCGGGAGGTCCTCCCCCACCTCAAGCGGAGCGCCCACGGCTGCATGGTGAACGTCGGGGGGAACGCCGGCCGGCACCCGCTCGTCTACCACCTGCCCGGCGGGGCGGCGAACGCCGGGCTGCTCCACTTCACCGTCGCCATGGCCGAGTACCTCGGCCCCGAAGGGATCCGGGTCGTGGGGGTCGCCCCTGGGCTGGTCGACACGCCCCGGCTCTCGAAGCAGTTCGAAGTCCAGGCCCGACTGTGGGACGTTCCCGAGGAGGTGGCCAGGGCCCGGATGATCGAGCAGATCCCGCTCCGCGCGATCTCGAGGCCGGACGACGTGGCCAACCTGGTGTGCTTCCTGGTCTCCGACCGGGCCCGCATGATCACGGGAACGACCATCACCATCGACGGAGGGTTTACCCGGGGAATCTGACTGGAGTGAGACGGATGGAGTTCAAGGAGAAGGTCGACCCCGCCCACACCGCGGTGCTGGTGGTCGACATGCAGAACGACTTCTGCTCCCGGGGAGGCGCGTACGACCAGGCGAACCCGGGACTCGACTTCGGGTTGGTCGACGAGATGGTCCCACGCCTGGCGTCGTTCCTCGACGAGGCCCGCAGGAATGGGATCAGGGTTCTCTACATCCAGGCCATCTACAACGCCGACGACGACCGGTACATGTCACCGGCCTGGCTCGAGCACGCGCAACGACGCCGCCACGGGATGTACACGACGATTCCGGTCTGCAAGGAAGGCGAGTGGGGAGCGGAGATCATCTCCCAGATCGCGCCACGAGAGGGCGAGATGGTCATGACGAAACACCGCTACAGCGCCTTCATCGACACCCCACTAACGTCCTACCTCAGGAACCTCGGGATCCAGACCGTGCTGGTGACCGGGGTGGGGACGAACGGGTGTGTGGAGAGCACGGCAAGGGACGCGTTCATGCTCGACCACTACGTGATCGTCGTCGAGGACTGCGTGGCGACCTACTGGAAGGACCTCCACGACGCCGCGTTGAAGAGCCTCGGGCTGCTCTTCGGAGAGGTCCGGTCGGCCAAGGACATCGTGAGCGCCTGGGACGCTGTGAAGGCGGACCGAGCCGTACCTGCGGGGACGACGTGAGGCATGACCGACCGGCCTCCCGGCGACCTACGGAGCGTTGCTAGGTCCGGCTCTGTACGTCGTGTATCGTTTCGATTGCTCGACATTCGGAGGAATCAATGGACGAGAGGCGAGTCAAACCGCCCTCTTCCTTGGAAGAGCATGTCTACGAGCTGATCAAGCAGGACATCCTGAGCGGCCGTCTGGCCCCGGGGACCCAGCTGGTCGAGGCGCGGCTCGCCGAGGAATTCGGTGTCAGCAAGACGCCGGTCCGGGAGGCGCTGATCCGGCTCCGGCTTGACGGGCTGCTCGACATCGAGCGCTTCCGCGGAGCCAGGGTCATCCGACCCTCGCTCACGGACGTCCAGGAGATCTTTCAACTTCGTCGGTGGATCGAGGGCGGTATCGCGGTCAGCATCGCCGAGCAACGACCGAAGGAGATCCTCGGTCAGCTCCGGACGAACATCCACTCGACGCGGCAGGCCCTCCGGGAGGGGCGGGAGGACGACTACCTCGCCGCCATCAGGGAATTCGACCATATCCTCGCTGCCGGCACCGGCAACACCCGTGCCGCTCGAATCCTCCTCGACCTCTACAACATCTTCGCGGTGATCGGAGCGGCCACGCTGCTGGCTCCGGGGCGCCGAGAGCGGTCGATCACCGAGCACCAGAGAATCTACGAGGCGGTGTCGGCGGGTGACCTCTCCGGCGCCGTCGCGGCAACCATCAAGCACATCGACAGCATCGAGCGGGACTACGAGGACTGGATTCCGCCCGAGGAGACGGAGTTCAGGGAGGTGGCCGGGCGGTAGGCCACCGGCCCAGCCCTGCTGTTGCCGGGATACGGACGACCTCCGGGGACCCGGAGGATCCCTCCCGCCGGCGCACCGCCGCGCGGCGAACGGACGGTGCACCGCATACGATATATTACCTGGGTGGCAGCAGTCGTTGCACGGGGGTCGATTTTGAGGGAATACGACCTTGTCGTTCGCAATGCGCGGATCATCGAGGCGAATGGGGAGCTCGAGGGCAGCGTGTGCGTCCGGCAGGGCCGAGTGGCGCTCATCGACCCGTCGAACGCCGGCAACGCGGAGGTCGAGATCGACGACGCCGGCTGCCTGGTCCTTCCCGGGGGGGTCGACCCTCACGTCCACGTGGCCTGGCCGTACGGGAAGGACGTGACGAGCGACACGTACGCGTCCGCCAGCGCCGCCGCCCTGCACGGGGGCACCACCACCATCATCGACTTCGCGTATCCCCGCCCAGGCATGACCCCGAGCGCATACCTCAGGGCTCGACGGCAGGAGGCGATGGGGGCGACGAGCGTGGATGTGGCGTTCCATACGGTCCTGACCGCCCGGCCGGACCTGGTCGCCGAACTGCCGGCGCTGCTCGCCGAGGGATCCGTGTCGTGGAAGGTCTACCTGACCTACAGCCGGCGGCGGATCATGTCCGATGACGCCACGCTGGTCGAGGCGATGCGCGAAGGGGCCCGGCTGGGCGCAACCATCTGCGTCCATGCCGAGAACGGCACGGTGGCCGATGCCCGGGAGCGCGAGCTGGTTGCCGCGGGCGACCTCGACTATGCGGCCCACTACCGTCACAAGCCGTGGTGGGTCGAGGCGGAAGCCGTCCAGCGAGCTGCGTTCTTCGCCCGGGTCACCGGGGCCCGACTCCACATCAAGCACCTGTCATCCCGGCAGGGCCTCGAGATGCTGCGGCAGGCCCGCCGGGCAGGCACGGCGATCACCGCCGAGACCTGCCCGCACTACCTCGTATTGACCGAGCAGGAGCGCACCGGCCCGGATGGACCGTTGTTCCTGTGCAGCCCGCCCCTTCGGGAAGCAGCCGACCGGGACGCGCTGTGGGAGGGCCTGGCCACCGGCGAGCTGGCGGTGGTCGGAGCCGACCACTGCGACTTCACCAGGGAGCAGAAGCTCGCGCGGGCGGACGACTTCCGGTTCATCCCCAACGGACTTCCCGGGGTCGAGACCCGCCTCCACCTGCTCTACGAGGAGGGCGTCCGCAACCGCGGCCTCTCTTTCTCCTGGCTCGTCGGAGTCCTCTCCGCCAATCCGGCACGGATCTTCGGCCTGTATCCCCGGAAAGGGACGCTCCGGCCCGGCGCCGACGCCGACATCGTCGTGTTCGACCCCGATCCCCGATGGGAGATCGAACCCTCCACCCTCCACATGCGGGCCGACTGGAACCCCTATACGGGCCGGATGGTCCACGGGTGGGTCCGCTCGGTGGTGCGCCGCGGTGAGGTGGTCCTGGCTGGTGGACGAGTCCAGGCAGAGCCCGGGTCGGGACGGTATCTGCACCGCCATCCTCCGGTCATGGAGGTGGCGCCGTCATGACGGCAGGCCCCGGCCACCGCGCGTCCCGTGCCAGGATCCTCCTGGCGAAGCCCGGGCTCGACGGGCACGACCGGGGGGTGCATGTCGTCGCCAGGGCGCTCCGGGACGCGGGCTTCGAGGTCATCTATACCGGCCTGCGGTCCACTCCCGAGCAGATCGTCCGGAGCGCCATCGACGAGGACGTGGACGTGATCGGCCTCAGCATCCTGTCCGGGGTGCACCTCCCGGTGGCGGCCGAGGTCCTCGAGGCACTTGGCCGCGAGGAGGTCTCGATCCCCGTCGTCGTGGGAGGCGCCATCGGCCCGCGGGACGCCCTGGGCTTGCGGGAGATGGGAGTGGCGGACGTGTTCCCGACCGGCTCGCACCGGCGGGAGCTCGTTGACCGGCTCCGGCGGCTCGTGGACGAGTGGCCGGCGCCATCGGCGGCTGGGGGTACCGATGCGGGGACGGCCTGATCGAACGCGGTGCCGCAAGGACCGGAGATGAGTGTGGAGCGGGATCCTTTGCACGACGAGCCCCGCCTGGAGGCACGGGCCGCCCAGTGGCGAGACCGGTACGAGCGAGATGAGCTGCCTGGGGCTACCACCGACTCCGGGATCGAGCTGGAGCCCCTGTACCTCCCGCAAGAGCTGGACGAGGGACGCTACCTCGACCGCCTTGGGTTCCCGGGCGAGTGGCCTTTCGTCCGCGGGGCGTACACCTCGATGTACCGGGGCCGGCTGTGGACGATCCGCCAGTACGCGGGCGCGGGGACCGCCGAGGAAACCAACGCCCGGTTCCGGTACCTCCTCGAACGGGGGCAGACCGGGCTCAGCGTGGCCCTCGACCTCCCGACCCAGATGGGCTTCGACTCCCATGACCCCTTGGCCCGGACGGAGGTGGGGCGGGTCGGCGTGGCGATCGACACCGTGGAGGACATGGCCGAGGTCTTCCGGGGGATCCCGCTGGGCGACATCAGCGTCCACTTCACCGTCAACGCCACCGCCCCGATGATCCTGGCCATGTTCCTGGTCGCGGCGGAGGAGCAGGGTGTCGAGTGGAGCCAGGTGCGGGGCACTGTGCAGAACGACATCATCAAGGAGTTCATCGCCCGGAAGGCGTACATCTTCCCGCCGCAGGGATCGGTCCGGCTCACCGGCGACATCATCGCGTTCTGCTACCGCCAGGTCCCGAAGTTCAATCCGGTCTCCGTGACCGGCTACCACTCCCGGGAGGCGGGGTGCAATGCGATCCAGGAGATCGCCTTCACCCTGCTCGCAGGCATCGAGTACGTGCAGCACATGCTGGGCCGGGGAATCATGGTCGACGACTTCGCTCCCCAGCTGAGCTTCCACTTCTCCAGCCAGCGTGACCTGTTCGAGGAGGTCTGCAAGATCCGGGCTGCCCGCCGCCTGTGGGCGACCATCATGCGCGACGACTTCGGGGCGAAGGATCCTGCCTCGATGCGCATGCGGTTCTTCTGCGGCGGCAGCGGAGCCTCGCTCTCACACGCCGAGCCCATCAACAACGTGATCCGCGGAACCCTCCAGTGCCTGGCCGGTGTCCTGGCTGGCGCTCAGGCCTGCCACGTCCCCTCCTACGACGAGGCCTACGCGATCCCGTCGGAGGAGGCGGCGCTGCTGTCGGTCCGGACCCAGCAGATCATCGCGCACGAGAGCGGTGTCGCGAAGGTCGCGGATCCGCTTGGCGGCTCCTACTACGTGGAGTGGTTGACCGACCAGATCGAGACGGAGGTCTCGGCCCTCGTGGAGAGCATCCGGGCCAGCGGTGGCCTCCTGGCGGCACTGGAGCGGGGCGAGCCCCAGCGGATGATCCGGCAGGCCGCGTATGAGCTGCAGGCCGCCGAGGAGGACGGAACCCGCCTGGTGGTCGGCCAGAATCACCTGGTGGGGCCCGGGTCGTCCGCTCCGGATCTCGAGGGCCTCGGGAAGGTTGAGGGAGTCTCGCGAGACGAGGCGGACCGCCAGACCGATCGCCTGCGAGCCGTCCTGGCCACACGGGAGGCGGCCCGGGTGGAGCAGGCACTGGCCCAGCTACGAACTGCGGCAGGCGCGGGCGGCAACGTCATGCCGGCGACGATCGAAGCGGCCAGGGCCAGAGTGACCATCGGCGAGATGACCGAGGTGCTGGCAGGCGTGCTGGGCCGGCATCGAGAGGCCGACGCGTCATGACCGGGCAACCCGCGGTCGCGGGCGTGCGTGAGGGCGGCCTGCCGCTGTCAGGCATCCACGTGCTGGACCTCACCCAGTACGTCTCCGGACCGTTCTGCACGATGCTGCTTGCCGAGCTGGGCGCCGACGTGATCAAGGTGGAGCCACCCACGACGGGGGACGTCTATCGGCAGCAGGGCCCGAGCTTCCTCGGCGGGGTGTCCACCTCGTTCCTGAGCATGAACCGGAGCAAGCGAAGCCTCACACTCGACCTCAAGCGAGACGAGGCTCGCGAGGTCATCCGTCGCCTGGCTGATCGGGTGGACGCCGTGGTGGAGAACTTCAAGCCGGCGACCGCCGAGCGGCTAGGCGTGGGGTACGAGACCCTCCGGGCCGTCAACCCGGAGCTGGTCTACTGCTCGATCTCCGGGTACGGGCAGACGGGCCCGAATGCGGGGCTGGGCGGCTACGACCTCATGGCCCAGGCCAGGGGGGGCATCATGGCGGTGACCGGTCCCGGCGAGGAAACCCCCACCAAGGTCGGGGTCCCGATCGTGGACCTGGGCACGGGCGTGTACGCCGCCCTCGGCATCACCGCCAGCCTCCTCTCCCGGGAACGGGGGAACGGAGGCCGACGGATCGACCTGGGGCTGCTCGACACGGCCGTCTCCTTCCTCCCGATGCTCCTGACGGAGTACCAGGCCACCGGAGTGCTCCCCAAGCCGCTTGGGAACGCCAGCCCCTTCTTCGCTCCCTATGAGGTGTTCCGGACCAAGGATGGGTTCATCACGCTCGTGGGAACCGGCGGCAAGGATCACTGGGAGTCCCTTTGCCAGATGCTCGGCCTCCCGGATCTCCCTGACGATCCTCGGTTCGCCTCGAACTCGGATCGGGTGGTCCGTCGCGCCGAACTCCACGAGATCCTCGAAGCGGTGCTCGTCACGGAGACCTCAGAGCACTGGATCGGCGGCCTGCGAGCGGCGGGACTCCCCTGCGATCCCCTGCAGAACCTCGACGCCGTTCTCGAGGACCCTCAGGTCCAGAGCCGGGCGATGATCGGAAGCTACCTCCACCCCCAGGCCGGGAAGGTCACGTTCACGGCATCCCCCCTCGCGGTCGGCGGCGCGCGGGCGCCGTCGTCTCCCCCACCACTCCTCGGCCAGCACTCACGGGAGATCCTCGGCTGGCTCGGGTTCTCCGATCAGGAGGTGGAGGGCCTACAGGCCGCCGGGGTGGTGTGAACCCCCCAGCTGGCGATCGACCTCCAGGATCGAGTCGCGGAGCACCTCGACGCCTCGGGCGATGTCCGCCACGCTCGACCACTCCTGCGGCACGTGGCTGAGACCGTCCCTGCTGGGAACCAGCACCATCGCGGCGGGGGCGATCCGGGCGAGGATCTGGGCGTCGTGGCTGGCACCGGAGGTCATCACCCGGTGAGAGACGCCGAGTCGGGTGCACACCTCCCGGAGAACGCCGCGCAACCAGACCGACAGGACCGAGGGTGAGGTGTCCGCCAGCAAGTGGACTCCGAGCTGCACCCGGCGACGTCGACTGATCTCCAGCGCCGTCTCCACGAGCGTCTCGGCAGTCCGTCGCTGCCGGTCCCCGTCCAGGTCGCGGATGTCGACCGTCATGGTCACCCGTCCGGGGATCGTGGTCAGGCTGTTCGGCTCGACGTCCACTCGCCCCACCGTCCCTCGAGTACCGCGGTGGTAGGGATCGGTCACCAGCGCCTCCACGGCGAGGATCACCTCGGAGGCGGCCATCAGGGCGTCCGCCCGCTCCAGCATGGGGGTGCCTCCGGAGTGGTCGGCCCTGCCGGTCAGCACGAACTGGAGCCGCGTGCTCCCTGAGACGACGTCGGGAAGCCCGACCTGCCGCCCCTCCTGCTCGAGGGTCCGGGCCTGCTCGATGTGCAGCTCGAAGTAGCCCCGGATGGTACCGGGGGGCCACCGGGCCTCTGGGACCCGGGTGGGCTCCAACCCGACCGCCGTCATCGCCTGGGCCAGGGTGGTGCCGCCGGCATCGACCACCGAGCCGAGGTCCCGCCCCTCCCACAGACCCGCCACCGCCTTGCTCCCGATGCACGGCTCCCCGAACCTCGCCCCCTCCTCGCCAGCGAAGGCCACGCCGAGCAGGGGGTGCTCGGTGGTCACCTCTCCCTCTTCGAGCAAGGTCATGAGCTCGACCATGGCGACCACGCCGGCGACCCCGTCGAACCTGCCGCCGCGAGGGACGCTGTCGAGGTGGGAACCGAACGCGATGGCTGGTCGCCGAGGATCCCGGCCCGGCCGCCGGATCAGGGTATTTCCGGCCGCGTCCTCGACCACCCGGAGCAGGAGGTCCCCGACCCACCCGGCCACCAGCCGGTGGGCCTCGCGCTCCTCCGGCGAGAAGGCGAGGCGGGAGATGCCTCCCGCCGGATCGACTCCGATGGCCGAGATCTTGGAGATCATCTCCGAGATCCGGGACGCGTCCGCCCTTGGCGTGGGAACGGATTCGGTCGGGACTCCTTCCTCGACGCCAGCTCGGCTGTCGCTATCACCGGTGCTCGACGAGGGGTCCCGAGTCGCCGTCATCCCCGCGCCCCTTCATCCGGGGCGGCCGGCCCATCGACGAGCGACACGACCACCGGGTGCGATTCCGGCCAGTCCGGTCCGAACACCGAGAAGACACCCTCGAGCGTCCCCGATCCATGCTTCACCAGGGCGTCCACGGCTGTCACCACGGCCCGGTCGGTGAAGCCTTCGCCGACGAGGACGGCCCTGGGGACCTCAGGTAGGGTTCCGTCGCACACGATCAGGCCTTCCTGGACTGACGCTCGAAGCACGGGCACCGCTAGTCGTCGGGCGACGGCGAAGCCCAGCAGGAGATCCGGCCAGCCCTCCCACACGACCACGACATTCGGGTCGAGTGAGCGGGTGCGGTCGGCCAAGAGCCCTCCCAGCCGGTCGGCCGCCTCCGGATCCGCCAGCAGGTCGAAGGGCCAGGGACCGAACCGGCCCTCGCCCGCCGCGACACCCTGACGATCGGGCCGGATCCGGCAGCGCTCCAGCAGGTGGGCGGTCTCATCGTCCATGCCGGCTCATATCCCCAGCTCGGAGAGCCGGAACAGCGCCTTCAACTGCAGGCCGATGGAGGCGAGCCGCTCCGTGGCTCCCTGCTCCCGGTCGACCACGCCGAGGACGAGGAGGATGTCGGCACCAGCCGACCTCAGCAGCTGGCCGGCCTGGACCGCCTGCTGGGCAGTAGCCAGCACGTCCTCCACCAGGACGACCCGCTCCCCGGCATACGATTCCCCCTCGATCATCCTCCGGTGATGACCGTTGCCGGGCTTGCGGAGGATAAGGAACGGCAGGCCCGTTTCGAGCGCGACCGCCGTGGCGAGGGGCACGCCGCCCAGTTCGGATCCGGCCAGGCGATCGGCCTCGGGGGGAACCAGCTCCGCCAGTAGGTTGGCGGTGCGCCGCAGGACCCCCGGCTTGGTCTCGAACAGGTACTTGTCGAAGTAGACCGTGCTCTCCACGCCTGAGGACAGGACGAACTCGCCGTGGAGGCAGGCCGCGTTGACCAGGTCCCGCCTCAGCTCGGCGAGCCGCTGCTCGCGGGAGAGGCCGAGATCGAGAGGGATGCGCATGCCACTCCTCGCCCAGGGTTCTGATATATAGTATATCTTCGGTGAAGCCATGAATGATCGAAAAGTGGTCGTCGCCTCCGGAGTCCCCGAACCGCACGCGGCGTCCTACTCCCATGCGGTCCGTTCCGGTCAGTTCATCTTCTGTACCGGGCAGATGGGCGAGACCCTGGACGGGAATGTCAAGGGGGACGCCTACGAGCAAGCGAGGCAGGCGCTCGCCAACCTGGACAAGGTGCTCCAATCCGAAGGCGCGTCCCTGGACGACGCGGTGAAGCTGACCGTGTTTCTGGTCGACTGGAGGCGGGACTACCCCGGCATCGCCCGAGCGCTCGACGAGCGCTTGGCCTCGGTCCAACCGGCGCGCAGCACCGTCGAGGTGCGGAACCTGGCGATGGGGGCGCTCGTCGAGATCGAGGCGATCGCCGCGGCGCCCGACCACTCCTGACACGCCTCAGATCGTCCGCGTCAACGCGGACTCGTAGACCGTGACCGGCCCAGCCACCTCCCGATCGACCAGGACGTCGAGGAGCGTCAGCTCGTCGGCCGCACGGGCCTCGGCCAGCGCGTCGCCCAGATCGGCGAGCTCGGCGACTCGGACGCCGCGCGCACCCATCGCCCGAGCCACCGCGGCATAGTCCACGTCCAGGTAGTCGTTCACCTCCGGGACCACCCGGTTCCCCCAGTTGAGCTTCTGCTCGTGGTACTCGAACGCCAGGCACTGGTTGTTCATGACCAACGAGACCGCTGGGATCCCGTGACGGCGTGCCGTCTCCACCTCCATGAGGTGGTAGGCGATCCCCCCGTCGCCCGTGACCGACACCGCCCGGCGGCCAGGCGCGGCGAGGGCCGCGCCGAGGCTTGCCGCGAACGCCCAGCCGAGGGAACCGTTGGCGCGAAGGAAGGATCGCCCGGGAACGGTCACCGGGAACGCCGCACCGGTCCACGCGCCCATGTAGCCGGTGTCCGCCACCACGATGTCGTCAGGGGCGAGCTGGGCCCTGAGTCGCTCGATCACGGCCGCCGGGTGGATGGGCTGACCGGGCGGCCGAGCCGCCTGGCGGCGAACCTCCTCCCACCATTCCCTGGTCCGCTCAGCAGCACGCCGCGCCCAGGGTGTCCGATCCCGGTGGATCCCCCTGGCCCGCAGTTCCTCGACCACCGCCGCCAGGGTGGTTTTAGCGTCGGCGACCACCCCGAGCTCCTCACGGTAGACCGCCCCGAGCACGCCGGCGTCGAGGTCGACGTGGAGGATCCGGGCGGACGACGACGGGATCGTCGAGGAGTCGGTGACCAGGCCTCCCAGCCGGCACCCCACCACCAGGACGAGGTCAGCATCCCGGACGATGTCGTTGGCCACCTTGCGCGAGTACCGGCCGATCACCCCGAGGGCGAGGTCGGAGTCCTCACGGATGGCGCCTTTCCCGCCCATCGACGTCGCCACCGGCACGCTCAGCAGCTCGGCCACGGCGGCCACCTCGTCCCACGCCTCCGAGAGCAGGACGCCGTTCCCGGCGAGCAGGACCGGACGCTCTCCCTCGAGCAGGGCATCGACGATCCCGGCCGCCGCTCCGGCGGGTGGGGCGGTCCGCACCGACGGCACCCGGCCGAAAGGGGGGTCCGCACGCACCTCGCCCGGCTCGACGTCGAGTCGGAGCATGTCCGAGGGGATCTCAAGATGGACCGGCCCGGGAATCGGGCCGGTGGCAGCCCTGATCGCCGCCCGAACCATCTCAGGCGCTCGCTCCGGGCGGACCACCGCCCGGTTCCACCGGGTCACGGAGGCATGCATCGGCAACTGGTCGAGCTCCTGGTACTCGAACCGATCCCGGGTGGTGGTGCGGATCGAGGTCGTCAGGGAGATCACCGGGCTCATGGCCCAGTACGGCTCGGCGAGGGCGCCGACGACGTTGCCGACACCAGGGCCGTACTGCCCGTACACGAAGCCGGGCTTGCCGCTGGTTCTCGCGTACCCGTCGGCCAGGTACACCGCCGCCTGCTCGCTTCGGCAGTTCACCATCCGGATGCCCTGGTCGGCGAGGGCGATCCAGAGGTCCTGGTCTCCCCCGGTGACCATGAAGAAGTACTCGGTCCCGTAGGCCTTCAGCGTTTCGGCGATCCCCTCCGCGACGCGCGACATCTCAGCCACCGAGCCCTGACGCGGCTCGGTCCATCGACAGCTCGTCCTTCTGCTCGACGCCGGCGACCATCACGTACTTGATCCGCTCCGGATCGGTCAAGACCTCGATGTCCTCTTCGGGACGGCCTTCCACCAACAGCAGGTCCGCCGCATACCCCTCGGCGATCCTGCCAGTCCAGCCGTCGATCCCCAGCGCCTCCGCGTTCCTCCTGGTGGCCACCTCAACGACTTCCCGGTCACTGAACCCGGCGTCGCGCAGGATGCCAAGCTCCATGGCATTGGTGCCGTGGGGATCGAACGGCGTGCCGAGCAGGTCGCTTCCACAGGCGATCCGGACCCCGGCCCGCCTGGCCCGCGGGATCGTATCCAGCACGGACTCCAGGGCCAGCGTGGCCTTGTCCACGTAGATGTCGGAGAGCCCGTACTCACGCCCCCCCTCGCTGACCAGCTTCAGGTAGCTCGCCGTCACGATGAGCCAGGTCCCCTGCTTCGCCATCGCCGCCAGGACGTCGTCGGGGACGAAGTACCCATGGTCGATCGTGTCGACCCCCGCAGCCAGGGCTCGCCACATCCCGGTGGGAGGGATGCCAGGCAGCACGTTGTTGTGCACGCTGACCCGCCGGCCGAAGCCGTGGGCGGTGTCCACGATGGCCCGGAGCTCATCGTCGGACCAGGTGTACTCGGCCACCACGAAGGAGGGATCGATGCCACCGGTGGTGGCGATCTTGATGATGTCCGCTCCGGCCCGGATCTGCTCGCGCACCGCCCGACGGCACTCGTCCACGCCGTCGGCCACCACGCCCATCCCGCGGTTGTGAGTCACGCAGAAGGGAAGGTGGGAGATATCCGGAAGGTTTCCCGTCGAGGAGATCCACCGTCCCGAGGCCCACATCCGGGGCCCTCTGATCGAACCCTCCCGCTGGGCGGCCTTCAGCCCGAGCGAGGTATCGCTCCCCGCATCCCGGACGGTGGTGAAGCCGGCGTCGACGAGCTTGGCCATGTCCCCGACGCCACGCGCCACGTGGAGCGCGGGATCCTCGATCATCCAGGCGTTGAAGTCGTACGAGGAGATCCCGAGGACGTGCAGGTGGGCATCGATCAGCCCGGGCATCAGGGTGAGCCCCTCGCCGGCCACGACCTTCGACCCACCACCGGCGGGGGGCTCCCCGTCCACTCTCGCGATCTTCCCATCCCGGACCCACACGCTCTTGCGCTCGGCGGACCCCTCTTCGTTGCCCAGCACCCGGACGTCACGGAACACGACCGACGTCTGTTGCTTCATGATGTCCTCCCCGTTGTCCTCGCCGATGAAGGATCGGTCTCGAGGAACCGCCCCCCGCCGGCATGCACGTCCAACCCCTCGTACACCACCTGCCCTCGCCGGATGACGAGCGACGGCCACCCTCGGAGCGCCATGCCGTCGTACGGTGAGTAGGCTGCCCGGCTTCGAAGCTGGGCAGCATGCACCGTGCGTTGCTCGTCCGGATCCACCAGCAGGACATCCGCGTCCGCTCCCGGCTCGATGACCCCTTTTCGGGGGAACCAGCCGAACCGCCGGGCCGTGTTCGTCGCTGTGATCGCGGCGAGCTGCTGGCGGGTGAGGCGGCCCGCGACCACTCCGTGGGTGTACATCAGCGGGAACGACGTCTCGATCCCCGGGATCCCGAACGGGACCCCGAAGATCCCGTGTTCAGCTCCCATCTCCAGCTTGACCTGGCGCACGTGTCCCGCGTGGTCCGAGCCGATCGTCGAGATCAGGCCGGACGCGATGGCCTCCCACAGGGCCGCGTTGTCCCGTTCCGTCCGGGCGGCCGGCGCGAACTTCCCCAATGGGCCGAGCGCCTCCACGCGCCGCTGGTCGAGCACCAGGTAGTGCGGGCAGGTCTCGACCGTGATGTCGGCGCCCGCCGCCAGCATCGCGCGCAGCGCCGGCACGGCCGCTCCGGTGGAGAGGTGCACCAGGTAGAGCGGGCACCCGGTCAGGACACTCCACAAGGCCACCAACTCGACACCGGCCACCTCCAGGCGTTCCGGCCTCGAGGCGAGGTAGTCCTGAATCGTCGCGCTCGCACCCAGCCGGTCCCGAGCCCGGTCCTCGATCCACTTGATGGTGTGGCCGTCCTCGGCGTGCGCCAGGGCGAGGCCACCGGCACGCCGGATCCGCTCGAACGCATCGAGGGCAACGGGGCCCTCGAACATGAACCCGCGCTCGGGGTAGGCGAAGAACAGCTTGTAGGACCGGACCCCGAGCCCGCACAGCGCGGGAATCTCGTCGAGCCGGTCCGGTCGTGGCCACAGGACGTAGTGCAGGCCGAAGTCGACCGGCACGGACCCCTGATGGGCGATGACGGACCGGACCGCCTCCACGGCCGGCATCTCGGGTGGGGCGATCACGAAACCCAGGTAGGAGGTGATCCCGCCGCGCACGGCCGCCTCCGCGACATCGGCGAAGCCGTCCCCCTCCACCCCGACGGTCGGGAAGCCCCGGAAGTGGACATGCGGGTCGATGGCGCCGGGAAAGACCTCGCGGCCACCGCCCTCGACGGTCCGAGCGGCCGAGGCCCCTCGTCCGGCGTCGACAACGGAGACGAAGCGGCCACCGGCCACCTCAATGTCGGCGTGCACGACGCCTCGGGGCGTGACCGCCCGTACGTCCCGGATCAGCAGATCGAGGGCCATCGGCTGGTCCACCGGCCCGGCTCAGGCCGCATGGAGGCCGGCCAGTCGGAGTTCATCGACGGCTTCGCCGAGGGCGACCTCGACGTCGTGCTGGTGCTCATCCTGAATCGCCGTGGAGACGCTCATCAGCCCGCGGGTCGCGATGTACACACTGTTCAGCAGCAGCAACAGGAACAGGCATCCGATGGCCAGGCCTGGACGAGCGGCGGCCTCGCGGTAGGACCGCGGTGGTTCCGTGCCCACGTGGACCTGCAGGAGGCTGCCCATCCCGGAGACGCTGAGCGGGACGCCCGCCTGCCGGCTCCGCTCGGCGATGTAGCCGCGAAGCCGCTCACCGCGACTGTTGATCTCGGCAATGCGTTCGGGCGTCAGCCGCCGAATGGCTTCCAGGCCGGCGGCCAGCGAAACCGGGTTCGCGTTGAAGGTCCCAGCGTGGTTCAGCACCTCGTCGCGCCGTGGGTCGAGGACTTCCATGACGTCCGCGCGCCCCCCGAAAGCTCCAAGGGGGAACCCGCCGCCGATGATCTTGCCCAAGGTCGTGAGGTCAGGGGCGACGCCATAGAGCTCCTGCGCGCCCCCCGGGGCGAGCCGGAAGGTCATCACCTCGTCGAAGACGAGCAGCGAGCCGACCTCGGTGGTCACGTCCCGCAGGGCCTCCAGGTACCGCTTGTCCGCTGGGATGGCTCCCGCGGATCCCTGCATGGGCTCGACCACGACCGCCGCGCAGCGCCACCCGACGTCGCGGATGACCCGCACGGCGCCGTCCACGTCGTTGAAGGGGATCACCTGCGTCTCGGCGGCCGTGCCCGGGGTGACGCCGAATTCGGGGACACTCCGACCCGGGGGGCCGAGCCGTTTGACGCTGACCTGCATCCAGTCCGCCCCACCGTGATAGCCACCCTCCGCCTTCACCACGCCGGTCCGGCCGGTGAACGCCCTGGCCGTGCGGATCGCATAGATGCCGGCCTCGGTCCCGGAGTTGGTGAAGCGGATTTTCTCGACGCTCGGCAGCCGTGCGCACAACTCCGCGGCCATCTCCACCTCGAGCGGGGTGGGGGCGCCGAAGGCGGTCCCGGCCACACCTGGACCAGCCGCCATCGCCGCGGAATGCCCATGGATCAGACTGGTGTAGTTGTTGAGCAGATCGATATAGCGGAAGCCGTCGGCGTCGACCACCGTGGCGCCTTCCCCCCTGACCAGATACGTCGGAAAGGGGGCGAAGTACAGCTGGGAGCGCGAGTTTCCTCCCGGCAGCGAGGCGAGCGCGCGCGCGAACAGCGCGCGCGACCGGGGCCGGGGACTGGCATACCGCTGCCGCAGCCGTTCCTGGAGGGCGTCGAGCCCGCTCCGGGCGTCGATGGCCATTCCCGCGTCCGACCGTCGCTGCTTTCGTACCGTCAACGCGCTCCCTCCGTCAGGAGGCCGTAAAGCTCGGGCCGCCGGTACTCGTAGAACCGCAGGTACTCTCTGGTCTTGGCGACGCTCGCCGGATCGATCTCGGCGGTGATCAGCCCCTCTTCGCCGGCCGCGCGGGCCACGATCGTCCCCTCGGGGTCCACCACGACCGAGCGACCGGGATAGACGTGGTCGGAGCTCTCTCCGTACACAGGCCCGGTCTTGTTGATCCCGGCCACGTAGTAGGTGTTCTGCCACGCCATCGCCTGGAGCTCCAGCTCCCACAGCTGGCCCATGATGAACTTGCGATAGGAGGCCGTCGGCACGAAGACCACGTGCGCATCCTGCAGGCCGTACGCGCGGGCCCCTTCTGGAAAATGCCGGTCGTAGCAGATAAGCAGGCCGACGTTGAGTCCCAGGTCCGTCTTCCACACCTTGAAGCCCGTGTCCCCGGGGGTGAAGTAGTAGGACTCCTCGCCGCCTCGCTGGTCGGCATACTGTCGGGAGGTCGGAACGTGGGACTTGCGGTAGCGCTGGACCACGCCCTTGCCAGGCTCGATCAGCGCCGCCGTGTTGAACGTCTGCTGGCCCGCCCGCTCGAACAGCGGGAACACCACGTGCAGCCCGTGCTTCTCCGCCGCCTCACTGACCCGGTCAGTGCTCGCGCCCGGAATGGGCTCCGCCCAGTCGAAGTACCGGTCGTCCCTCAGGTAGCACCAGTACACGGTGGTGCTCAGCTCATGGAACGCGACCAGCTTGGCGCCCTGGTCGGCCGCCTGGGCCATCAGCTCCTCGATACGCTGTAGGTTTCGCTCTCGGTCTTCCACCCCGACGAACTGTGCAAGGGCGACCTTGACGCTCATGCTCCTCCTCCCAGGTTCACCGCCCGGCGTCCTCGGCGACCAGCTCGGGGTTCTCCCGAATCCACCGGCCGAGCAGCTCGATGGCCACCGGCGACTCGAGGTTGCGGACCTCGAAGCCGAGATCCCGCAACCACTCCACCGTCCCCATGTCGAAGTTGGTCGCCTCACCGATGACGACCCGCCGGAAGGCGAACTGCCGGGTAGAAGACCGCCCCGACCGGCACCCCTCCTTCGGCCATCCCCGCCCGGGCTTCCTCCAGGGCTACCTCCAGCATCTCCTCGTCGGTCGGCATGCCGGCCCCGCCCGCGTACCGCAGGCGCTTCAGGTGAGCTTGGACTGGACCAGCTTCGTCAGGTCTTGGCCGGGATCCAGGTAGAACCGGTTCTTGTCCCCGAAGACATCGTCGAACAGTGAGAAGTCGGCGAGCTTGGAGATCTCCGGGAGACCCTTTACCCCGGCGGCCTCGAAGCTCTTGTAGGCCTTCTGCTCGATGAACTGCTCACTCAGCCGCAGGAGGCCCTTCTCCTGGGTGATGTCCCCGATGGCCAGGGTGTTCTGGGTCTGGTTCTCCTTGATCTGCTGCTCCAGGTTCAATCCCAGGTTCTTCCCGTACTTCTCGACGGCCAGGCGCGCACCGAGCCTCGGGTCTTGCAGATTGTGCTCCCAGCCCTTGACCAGTCCGCGGAAGAACCGCACCAGCGCATCCCGGCGTGCGCCTTCGATGTCCTTGGTGCGGGCGAAGTAGAGGCTCGAGTAGACGTCGAACCTGTTATCCGAGTCGCGGAGCAGCACCGGCTTCTCCTTCGCCGCCTGCTCGTAGATGAACGGCTGGTTGGTGACGAACACGTAGAGGGCATCGATCTCGTTGTTCAGCAGCGGGTCGGGCTCGGTGCCTCCGACCGGCACGAACTTGTAGTCGACCTTCATGCCGTTGGCCCGGAACAGCGAGTCGATGTTCGGCTGGAGGAAGGGAGGGCCGCCCAGCCGCTTACCGGTCATGTCCGCGGCCGTCCGGATGGGATGGGCCTGGGTCGACATGAGGGCCAGGGGACTGTGCTGAAAGAACGCCCCCACCATCTTGATCGGAGCACCCTCGATGATCGCGCGGACCGTCGTCTCCATGAAGCTGGACATCCCGACGTCGGCCTGGCCCCCGACCACGACGCCCTCGGAACGGGGCGCGTTCGGACCGCCCGTGATCCACTTCGGTTGGATGTTCTGCTCCTTGAGGTACCCCTGGTCGTCGGCGACCCAGTGGCCCGCGAACTCCGCGTTCTCGAGCCAGTTGAGCTGGTTGCTGACCGTCGTCGGCCCGCTGGTCCCAGCTCCGCCCTCGTCCTTCCCGCATGCCGCTAGGAGCGGCCCCGACAGTGCCAGGCTGGCCGCCGCCACCCCCGACGCCCTGATGACCTCGCGTCGCGAGTAGCGACGGGCGAGCAAGGCATCACCCCAAGCGCTCCGAGAACCCATCCCTTCTCCTCCTTCCCACCGCTACCGAACTCCGATACGAGATCAGCCGGTCACACCGGCGTCCCACCACCGCCGCTCAGGCCGTCAGGTCCATCGCTCCACCCCGATCCGCTCGAGCTTGCTGGCTGCAGCGAAGGTGACGACCCCAAGGAGCGTGCCGAGAATCGCGCCGGCCCAGACAATCGAGACCTGGTAGGTGAACCGGGAGATCGACAGCAGCGCACCCAGTCCCTCCACCCCGATCAGCCACTCCGCTACCAGCGCTCCGAGGACCGCGATCGGCCCCGTGACGCGTAGGGCCAGCAGTAGGGATGGCACTGCCGACGGCAGCGCCAGGTGCCTCAGCCGCATTAACCGACCGGCATGCAGTACCGCGAACAGGTCATCGGAGATGGAGGACACCGCGCGGAGCCCCGAGGCCACGAAGACATAGGTCGGGAAGAAGGAGATGAGCACCACCACCGCGATGACGCTGTTGTCGTTGTAGCCGAACATGCGAGCGATCACCGGGGTGAGAGCGGCGATCGGCGTCGCCCGGAGCAGGATGGCCGGCATCGACACCATCCCGCCCAGCAGCGGGGAGAACCACGAGGCCACCGCGAGCGTGAAGCCGAGGGCCGTTCCCAGGACCAGACCGATGGCGGCGTGCTTCACCGTCATCACGAGGTCGGGCAGGTACCTGGTGGGATTGCTCACGAACTCGCTGAAGACATCCCGGGGCCCTGGCATGACCAGGCGGTCGATCCCGAAGGCTGAGACCCACGCCTGCCAGACGCCGACCAGGAGGAGGACCACCCAGAGCGGTCCGAGAGACCGAACCAGGAACTTGGCGGTGGACGAGCGCGCGGGTGCGTTCGCCCGCGGTGGGCGCCCGTCGGGCCGCACCGCGGTTCCTTTCGACGAAGCCGCCTTGGTGACGCCTGGGGGGCCGGAGCTAGCCATAGCGCTCCTTTGCTCCTTGGTGGAGCAGGGCCAGGAGCCCAAACCCGAGCAGCGAGAGGACCACGCCGGTCAGAGCCGTCGCCCACAAGAGCGGGTAGACGGCGTCCTGCATGGTCGCGACCAGGATCGGCCCCAGCCCGCGCGGGGACCCGAACCACTCTCCGAGGATGGCGCCGAGCACAGCGGCGGGGACGGCAAGCTTGAGGCCGTCCACGATGAGCGGGAGCGCCGTGGGCAGCTGCAGGCGGCGGAACCGCTCCCGGGTCCCAGCTCCCAGCACGGTGAACAGATCCTCGTGGACGGCCCTGGTCGCGGCGAACCCTGTCGTCGTCGCTACCAGCGTCGTGAAATAGACCGAGATCGCAGCCAGCGCCATGGGGGCGACCTCACGCGGGAAGATGGAGATCAGGACCGGCCCCAGCGCGATGACCGGGATCGAATTGACCACCACGGCGACGTGCAGGAGACCGGAACGCATCGAGCGGATGAACACGGCGACCACTCCAGACAGGAACGCCAGCAGGGTCCCGACCACCCACCCGACCCCGGCCTCGTAGGTGGTCACCGCGAGCGCGGAGAGCAGTGAGGACCGACTCTCGGACCACTGGTCCAGCACGGTGGTCAACGGCGGCCAGGCGCGGCCGAACGCCTCCGTCCGGCCGATCACCTCCCACGCGACTACGAAGATGATCAGCCCGGCAATGCCCAGCCCGGCACGGTATGCGCCGGCCAGCGACCCCGTGCTCGCAGAGGTTTGGGCACGGGCGGACCGGGCGCCACGCACGGCCGTCATTCGAGCTCTCCGAGCACATCGGGCGGGGTCGCCTGGGTGTCGAGGGCGACGTGGAGATCGTCCGTCAGGGCGTGGAATTCCGGAATCAAGGTGAGCTTCCGGTCGCGGGGCCTGGGGAATGGGATCTCGCGTACGAGGCTCACCCGGCCGGGCCGGGGGGACAGGACATAGACCCGGTCTGCCATGAAGACCGCCTCGTCCACCGCGTGGGTGATCAGGACCGTGGTCACCGATTGCTCGACCCAGATCGCCTGGAGCTCGAGGTTGAGGCGGCGGCGGGTGACGGCATCCAGCGACCCGAACGGTTCATCCAGCAACAGGATGTCGGGCGCGAGGGCCAGCGCTCTGGCGATGGCCACCCGCTGCTTCATGCCTCCGCTCAGGTGCTTCGGCCTTGCCTGTTCGAACCCTTCGAGGCCGACGAGTTCGACGAGGCTGCGCACGCGGTCTTCGTCGACCTTCTGAGCAGCGATTCGGAACGACAACGCGATGTTGTCCCAGGCGTTGAGCCATGGAAGGAGCGCATGATCCTGGAACGCCACACCGAGCCGGCGGTCTCGAACTGCTTCCCTCGGATGCGCGCCTTCGATCAACACGGCCCCCGAAGTCGGCTCCTCGAGAGCCGCCATCAGGCGCAGGGCCGTTGACTTCCCGCAGCCGGACGGCCCGATGAGCGCGATGAACTGGCCATCCTCGACCTCCAGGGTAAGGTCGTCCAGCGCTCGGACAGTGGTTCCACGGTCAAGGCGGAAGTCCTTGCCGACGCGCTGCAAGCTGATCGCGGGGCGGGGACCGGAGGACGGGTGGCCCGGCGAGCCCTCAAGCCTCGACCGCGGTTGGCCGAGCCTCATGGCATCCCGAGGCCTCTTCGTCGGTGCACGACCCATATCAATGGCGTTCGCTCCCTCCTCCCTGCCTCCCTGCCTCGCCTCCCCTGATGGCACATCAGGTATCATATATCTGTCGTGTCAAGTCGGCGAGCCTTGGCATGGCGATGCGAGCTTGTCGCTGGCAGGGTGCGGCCTCTGCGCAGGAGCAAGGTGTGATGATCTCCTGGGGCCGCTCACGCTGCGGGCGGACGTGGTCGCCAGCGCTCTGCCGCGCCGAGCTACGCGGCGGCCAGGTCGACTTGGATGAGGCGTGGCAAACCGAGGATCTCGACCAGACGGTCCTTCAGACGGTCCTTGCAAGAGCGCATCGTGGCCGACCCGCAGGTCTCTGACCCCCTGAGCTAGGAAACGCCCTGGCATGAGCTGGTCGAGCGGCGGCTGCGGGAACTCGGCGGCCGCATCGTGACTCCAGCACTACCTGTATGAGCTGCAGGGCTGGCTCGCGGTTCGCACCGTCGGCGCTACTGTGGGCCACCTTCGCCGCCAGCGACGCGGCCTGGAAGCTGCTGTTCGGATGGCCTTCCGGCATCGGCGGCCACCCGCCCAGCTGGCTCTCCGTGCCGGCGGCATCATCTGGTCGATCCTCTGCGTAGGGTGGGCGTGGCGGTCCTGGCAGACCCTGCAGTCGACCAGCAGGCCCACACACGCCGCCCCCGACCCCATGCACTGAGCGGCATCCCCACCCTCGCCGACCGACCTCAGCCCTGACCTGGTCGCCCCTCCGGCTGAGCCCCGCGGTGCGGCGCGTGGGTCGGTGGGCGGCGTCCACTCGCGCACGGACCGTCAGGAGCGCCGCCACGCTCCGGCCGCTTGGTCGGCGCCACAGCCTGCGCGACCAGCGGCTTGCGGGTGTGTGATGGTCGCATGACGCGCACGACTACCCCGAGCAGTGCCTCGCCGGCGATGTATCCCAGGGCCCGAGAGTCGTGGCTGTGCGCCGCATTGTCGCCGAGGGCTATGAACCGGCCGGCGGGGACTTGCCGGTCGGTCACGGGCAATGCTGGAACGTGAGCGTGCGGAACCGGGTCGCCGGGCAGGGCCGCTGCGCGCTTGATCAGCCATGGCGGGTTGTCTGGCACAGCGACGACGACGGCCGGGGCTGCAAAGACGACGAGCTGGCCGGCACGCACCCGCTCCAAGTCCACCCGGCGGACGAGTACCCGGTCTCCCGCCCGCAGCATTGGCTCCATGCTCGCGCCCTCGACTCGCACAGCCACGAACCGCTTGCGCAGCACGCACGCGGCGCCGACGACCGCCGCGACGATCCCAACCACGACCACCCATACCCAGGTCATGGCAGCGCTCCACGCACCGTCACAGCGTCGACGCCAGCGGCATCCGGCTCGTCGCGGTAGCCCTCCGCCTGCAGTCGGAACAGTCGGGCGTAGTCGCCATCAGCGGAGAGAAGCTGTGCGTGCGTGCCCTGCTCGGTGATCTGACCGTCAGCCAGTACCACGATCCGGTCGGCGTCTCGCACCGCACCGAGCCGGTGCGAGATCAGGACGCTGGTCGCGCCGGCCCGGTGCTGGCGCAGCCCGTGGTGGATCTCGTACTCGGCGGCCGCGTCCAGTCCTGCGCTCGGCTCGTCGAGGATCAGCAGGTCCCGCCGATCTCGCATGAACCCGCGGGCCAGCGCGAGCCGCTGCCACTGGCCGCCCGACAGCAGCACACCCGTCGCCGCATCAGCGGCGTCAGCGGAATCGACGAAGATCCGGGACAGCAATGTGCGGTAGCCTCGCGGCAACTCGTCGAGCGTCGCGTCGATGCCCGCACGCCGGGCAGCCGCGCGGATCCGCCCTTCGTCATCCAGCAAGGCGACGTCACCAAGGCCGATGTTCTCGGACGCGCTCAGGTCGTAGGACATGTAGTCCTGAAACACCGCCCCGATCCGCTCGCGCAGCTTGACGACGGACAGGTCGCGCAGGTCGACACCGTCCCACAGGACTGCGCCTCGCTCTGGGTCGTAGAACCGGCACAGCAGCTTCACGAGCGTGCTCTTGCCGGCGCCGTTGCGGCCGACGAGCGCCACCGCCGCGCCGTGCGGGATCACCAGGTCGACCCCGCGCAGCACCCATCCCTGATCGGGGCCGTAGCGGAACCAGACATCGCGGAGCTCGAGGCTGTGCCGCAGCGGTGGCACCGGCCGGGGATGCACCGCGACCGGTAGGTCCGGCTCGGCGGCCAGCACCGCGCGGTAGTGACCGAACAGCAGCAGCGCGTGGTACACGTTCGCGACCTGCGCCACAAGCGCGGTGAGCGCGCCCTGCAGACTGGCCATCGCCGCGATGAACGCGGACACTCCTCCGATGCTGAACCGTCCCCGCACGGCACCGTTGACCGTCCAGACCAGCCCGGCACCCGCGACCACGGCCGACAGGAATCCCAGGCCGATCTGGACCCGCATCTCGCGGCCGTCCACGCGGCGGCGCTGCGCGTCGGCAACCCCGAGCTCGTGGAGCATGCGTCGCCGGAACAACCCCGCAAGGCCAAGCAACCGCAGCTCCTTGGCCGCGGGAAGGCTGTCCAGCAGCTCAGCGTAGAAGAACTCACGGCGCTCGACAGGACTGATCTGCCACATCATCCCGGCGCGGATCCGGCTGAGGTGGATCTCCGCCACGAGCGCGGGTCCGACCCCGAGGAGCGCGATGCCAGCCATGGCCGGGCTGAGTGCGGCCAGTACCAGGATGAGGCCGACGAGGGTGATCAGACCCCGGCAGACCCCGACCACGCCGTCGACGACCTGTCCGGGCCCGGCCCGGCCCGACTGCTGGGCCATCCTCAGCCGGTCGCGAAAGGCCGGATCCTCGAGTTGGGCAAGGCCAACGAGTCGCTCCATAGCGATATAGAGGTCCGACTGCGCGCGACGCCCGATCGACCGGCCGGCCTGGTTGTGCAGATATTCTGTGGCCGGCGGCAGCGCCGCGGCCGCCAGACCCGCGACAACCAGCCCGATCAGGCCCGGCGGCAGAGCGGCACGGCGGCCGGAGGCCAGCGCATCGAGCACGGCCTTGAGCAGCCACACCGTGGCGACCGGCACGACCGCGGCGACGATGGTCGCCACGCCGTGGCCCGCCAGCCACCCGGGGGCGGCGCGCCAGGCGATCAGCAGGGCAGGTCCCGCACCCCTGAGGACGCGACCTGGCCGCTCGCCGCCCTCATGGGCACCGGGCGCACCGGTCATACCGCCGCGGGCCCTGCAAGCGCGGACAGCTCATAGCCGCTGGCCCGCACCACGCCTCCCGACTCGACCAGCGCGAACGCTGGGAAGCCGTGAACGCCGAACGCCCTGGGGACCGGCCCGGCTCCGACGTCACGGACCACTCGGGCGACGCTGGCCAACTCGGCGACGACTGGCCCGGCGCCGTCCTCGTCATCAGCCACGACCACGGCGAGCACCTGACGCCGCCCGCCTTGGTGGTGCTCGGCATAGTCCACGAACTGCGGCAGCCGCTCCTTGCAAGGCTCGCAGTCTGGCGAGAAGAAGCCGACCAGGGTGGTGTCGGCCAACTCCTCGCGGGAGAGCTGCTCGCCATCCACGGTCGTGGCCACGAAGTCCCCGACCGTTTCGCCGGGTGGGAGCATGACCGAGTCCCCTTGCGCACCGCCGCCAGCAGCGAGGCGATCAAGTATCTCGGTGTGCTCACGCAACCGGCGGATGACGCCCAAGGAAAATATCAAGTTCACGACGCCGAGCGCGCCGACAACCGTGACGGCGGCAGCGAGGAAGGCCATGTCAGTTCCTTGTTTGAGAGCCCGGTCCGGCACTGCGGACCGGGCCGAACAGCGCGGCCAGATCGTCGAGGTGGATGAGGACAAGAGCGGCGGCCAGTCCTGCGGCAAGGCCGAGCACCACCCCGGCCGGCTGCGCCGGCCGGGGTGGTGCCGTCGCCACGCCCGCAAGGCCGCCGGCGACAATAAGCAGCAACAACGAGTTGCGGACCAGATGGCGACGGCTGAGCGGGCGCTCTGTGGCCCCGAAGCAAGCGCACCGGCCATTCGCGCCGCGGCCGAGCGCCAGACCGACGCCCAGGGTCAGCACCGAGAGCAGCAGTCCCGCCGCGGCGAGGACGGCGACCACCACGACCCGCTCGCCCGGCAGCGCCACGGTGGCGAGCATCGCCCACGTACAGCCGACCGTCAGCAGGATCTCACCCGCGGTGACCGCAGTGGCCACTGGGGCGACGAGCCGGTCGGGCAGCAGGCCCAGAGGGCGCAGCGAGCCGGCGAAGGAACGCCGCGCCGCGCCGCTGTGGACCTTGCTCCACGCGGAGACCCCGAACACCAGCCACAACACCGCCATCAACCCAACGAGCACGTACACCATCGCCATCTCCGGCATAGCTGATTCGCCTCAGCGAGGATTTGATGCGCAATTCTCGACAGTCCGGGGCGGGAGCCCACGCCATGCCCCGGTGAATTGCGGCGCCTTTCTCCGGCACAGACGGCGCGGCCAGCCACCGAACCGCTCAATGGCCGACCGCGCCGCTCGCTCCGTCATCAGCAGTGTGTATAGACGAAGCAGGCGCCACAGTTGCTGGTAGGCTGACAGTAGCAGTTCACATAGCACCGCTTGTGACGCTTGTATGGCCAAAGACAGCCGCAATACACGTAGGTCCAATCACCCGGCTGGCAGGCGCAGGCCGCGGCCGTGGTCTTGGGCACGACCAGGCTGACCAACCGGTCGGCCAGCGTTGCAAATGCCTGGCGCATGACGTGCTCCTTTCCTCTGTAGCGCTGCGGGGCTTGCTGCGCTGGGTCCGCTCGACTGGCTTCAGACTCAAAGGCGAACCCGCGCGAGCACGAGCGACGCCCAGGTTTGGTGGAATCTCGTCCGGCCGGATGATCGACGATGTCTGGTGCCGTACACGGTTCCCGGCTGCGTGGAGCAGCGACACCTTCGGTGCGACCCGACAGCGCGGGAGGGAAACCATTGGCACGATTAAAACAGCAACGGCTGGCGCTTGGCCCGCCAGCTTACCGGCAGCTTACCGGCAGTTATCAGGCAGTCGCGGCTCGGCGGCGGACGAGCGCTCGCGACCGGCCGACGAGCTGGAAGGCAAGGCCCGCCAGCTGTCCGGACAGCTGACCTTGCCGGGGGAACTGCTCCGCGCCGCGCAGCCGTTCCTTGGGTCGCCGTGTCTTACGAGGGCGGCGTCGGGACCGGATCAGGTGGGTCCCGCATCACGGTGGCAACCGCGGCCAGGTCGGCGACAAGCTCGCCACGCGTGGCGCTGGTCGGCGAATCGCGGTGTCGAGCGGCTGGACCATGCCGTGACATGACCGACTCGCACATGTCTGGGATGACCATGGACGCTATGGCACTCAGGCTTCCGGCAGGCTACCTCTTGCGGTAACCCGCCCTGGATCCGCCCCCGAACACGATGCTTGCACCAAGGACGAAGCCGAAGTTGTACCAGTTGCCGTTGTTGTGCACGTCGTAGACGTTCACATTGTGGTTGAAGAGCGAGATCAAGAACGTGATCGGCAGGATGATCCCATGCCACAACCCGAGCCAGAAGCCGGCGATATGCGGTGCGTTCACACGGGCCACGTTGTTCGGGCCGCCTGCGCAGGCAGCCAGGACGAACCCACCGACGAGCAGCAGTGCCACCAGCGCGACTTTCGACCGCGACATCTTGCCTCCTCGGAGAACCAAGCGAAGGTCGTCTCGTCGGCGACCTTCGTCTGCTGATCCGGTCAAACTTGAGTTGGGGCGTTGCTCGCCGAGCGCTTCTCCGCAGCTGACTTCACCAGCCGAAGGACCAGCCGCTGGATCAGTGCGCTGAAGGGGCCGATCGGCTTCCAGTAGACGACGAAGCGCCGGCGGCTGCGGGCGTCGATCGTGGCCGTGCGGGTCTCGGTGATCACCAGCGTTCGTCGCGTCCCATAGGGCTCGACACGGATGCTGAAGGCGATTTTGGCATATCCGGGGTCGGTGAAGGCGGTGAACTGGGCCGATCCGATGTCGGCCCGGCGAGGATCGTAGATCCGCGCTACGACCTTCGGGACCCGATACGCCTGGAGCGCCTCGGCGGTCCGCTCGGCGGAGTACTCCTGGAAAACCCGGTCGTGGCGTTGAGCACCACCACGGCCAGGATGGCTAGTGCAAGCTGGAGGTTGCCCACGTTGTGGGGCCGCTGCACCAGCCAGGCCAGGAACATGATCCCCGAGGCCACCCCGGGGATCACGGCAAACAGGTCGGTGAACTGGCGGTCGAGCACGAACGCGTTGACCGTGTACAGGTGGTCCATGCGCCGCCGGATCGTCGGCGACCGGCGGCCGCGGTGGAACGCGGCGCTGGTGGCATACAGGCCGGCCGGCTCGTGCCGAAGACGGCGTCGGCCAGTCGGCCGGGATGGCTTGGGCTTCGAGGCCCAGGGCGACGCCGGCCGGGATCGAGGCGGCGAACGCGAGCTGGTGCAGCCGGCCCGCAGCCTCGGCGTCACCGGCGCTCCCGGCCGGGCCGCCGGCCCTGCCCACGGCCCTGCCGCCGGGCAAGCGGCGGCGCGGGCCCTGGGCCCGGCGCTGTCGCGTGGAGGGTCGGTGGCAACGACTGGTCGCTGCCACAGTTGAACAGATGCCCGGCTCGACCAGATCGTCGCTCGGGTGGTTGTCGGCCACTTAGCGGGGAGCGCCCCGCCGGTGGCGTGCCCGGCCCCGGCTGTTGGCCTGCTGCCCAGTCCGGACGGTTGCTGCCAGCCAGGCTGTCCCCAGCAGCGCGCCCGCGAGCACGTCGGTCGGGTAGTGCATGCCCCGGTACATGCGCGACAGCGCCACCGCGATCGGGACCGCGATCGCGAGCAGGGTCAGCAGCCCGCGCAGCAGCGTCGACCGCGACCGCTGCCAGGCAAGCAGGGCCCAGACGCCATACAGGGCGACCGCGGCGGCGGTGTGGCCCGACGGGAAGCTGGAGGTGGGCGGTGCCATGTCCAAGTGGCCGACCGGCGGGCGGGGCCGGTCGACCAGCAGTGCGATCGTGACGAAGTTCAGCACCTCGCCGGTCACCGCGACTGCCACCAGCATCGGCTCGCGCCAGCGCCGCCAGGCCAGTGCCGCGCCGGCGGCGGTGAGCACAGCCAGCGCCGCGATCATGGGGGTCTCGGCCGCGTCGGTGGCGTAGTGGGTAGCCTGGTTCAAGTCGTTGGTGCGGTGGGCGGCAAACCAGCGCTCGACATGGGTATCGGTACGGCCGATCACGTCATGGCTGGCGACCTTGGCAAGCAGCAGGCCAACCAGCACGCCGACGACCAGGATCACGACCGCCGAGCCGAACACGAACAACCCGGATCGAACGCAGACAGAGCAAGGCAGCGGCCATCCCATCCCTGTTGTCCAGGAGGCAGTCCCGTGCCACCAGCCAGGACCATCCGCAACGCCGCGGTCCTCGGCGGCCTCGGGCTCGCCGCCGTCTACGCCTTCGAGGCGGCCCAGTACCGGCGCACCGCCGCCAAGGGCTACGAGCTGCAAAACCCTCCGATACCCGGCACGGCCGACTTCACCCGCCTGGTCGAGGCGCTCACCGTCGCCCCACTGCGCCAGGGCAACCGGGTCACGGTGCTCCGCAACGGCCGCGAGATCTTCCCCGCCATGCTGGCAGCGATCCAGCACGCCAAACAGACGGTCAACTTCGCCACCTACGTCTACTGGACCGGCTCCATCGCGCCGCAGTTCGCCCAGGCGCTGGGCGAACGCGCCGCCGCCGGTGTCGAGGTCAGCGTCCTGCTGGACGCGGTCGGCGCCGCCAAGATGGAGCACGGTCTCGTCGACCAGCTCGAGCGGGCCGGCGCCACGGTCGCCTGGTTCCGGCCGCCCAAGTGGTACACCTTGCACAAGCTCAACAACCGCACCCACCACAAGATCCTGGTCCTCGACGGCAAGGTCGGCTTCAGCGGCTTCGTCGACAACTGGGCCGAGGCGACCGGTTGCATCCTGTCCGGCCGACAGCACCTCCCGGACGTGCGCGGCTTCGACGACGGCATCCAGGCCCAGGTCACCCGCTCCACCGCACAGAAGGGCAGCACCGACGCCGAGCAGCTGTTCTATGCCGCGATCGCCTGCGCCCGCGAGCGAATCTGGCTGACCACCGCCTACTTCGCGCCACGGCGTGCGTTCGTCGATGCGCTCTGCGACACGGTCCGCCGCGGCGTTGACGTGCGCGTGCTCACCAACGGCCCCCACACCGACCGGGAGGTCGTCCGCCAGGCCGGGCGGCGCTGCTACGAGCAGCTACTCGCCTGCGGCGGGCGGATCTTCGAGTACCAGCGCACCATGCTCCATGCCAAGGTCCTGCTCGTGGACTCCCACTGGGTCACCGTCGGGTCAGTCAACTTCGACAACCGCTCGTTCGCGCTCAACGACGAGCTCAACATCTCCTTC